>BNJV01001321.1_pt1 | contig 251959 bp, 439 predicted proteins | sample 8540591 | NCBI WGS metagenome assembly BNJV01 (sample SAMD00202457, study PRJDB9452) | human saliva metagenome | host: Homo sapiens
GAGACATCTTTCGACAGGGCCGGAACGAGGTATCTCCGCACAGCCGACGATCGCCAGCGTCAGCACCAAAAACATCGCGGCGAAGCGTAACCTATTCATAAGAATCCTCCTTTCCACATGCTCATCGGGACCGATCGGGATCTGAGTTCCAGTGGCTCGCACCGGGCTTTGGCGCCGCCTCACCTCGTGGAGTTCGTCCTGCGGAGCCACGACAACAGCCCGCCCCACACCTCCGTCGGCGGCTACCCGCAGCGTGAGAGAGATTCGTGTACTGCTCGCCAACCTCGCGGGAAGCGCTCAAAAGGAAGGTCGATCCCACCCCAACTTGCCCGCGCACACGTGAGGCGGCCCCTCGTGGAGCATCGCGTCTTCTCGCGCTATGGTCAGGCCAAGGCCAGTGCCGCCGGATTTGCGCACACGAGCGGTGTCAGCGCGCCAAAAACGATCGAAGACGATGGGTTGCCTGTTCTTCCGACAGCCCCTATGCCTCGATCGGAGACTTCGACGGCGACGGCGTTCTCACCGCCTACTACAAGCACTCATCGGCTTTCGTCGGCGTGCTCAGCGCGTTGACCACAAGGTTGCGAATGATCCGCTCTCGATCCGGCGCGGCTCGACCTTCGCTTCCGTGTCGCCGCGCGATTCCACCACGACCTCCACGCCGTTGGACTCGGCAAGCGGTTTTTGGGCTTCGACGACGGCGTCGACAATCTCCCTTAGGTCCGCTTTGGTGCTCGCGAGGGTCATGGCCCCGGCGTCGTACCGGGAAATCTCCAGGAGGTCGGAAAAGCATGACGTCGAGGTTGATGAGCTGATCGTGCTGGAGCTCTGCGCTGCGCGCGCGCAAAACCGAAGGAAGGTCGCCTCGCCTGTCGTAAAATGAGCTGGCCTGCCATGCGAATCGTCGTGACGGGCGAACGCAGCTCGTGTGAGACGGCCGAAACGAACTCCTGCTGGACCTTTGACATGCGTTCGAGCTGCGTGAACTGGTCCGATAAGGAGGAGGCCATCTGATTGAAGGAACGAGCCAGCTCGGCCAATTCGTCGCGGCCTTTGACTTCCATTCAGGCGTCAAACCCACCCTGGGCGAGAATGCTCGCATTTCGTGAGCCTCATGCGAACCGGACGAAGCACAGCCGCACGATGAGGGCGGCGCTGACGGCGACGAAGTAGCAGGACACTGGCGCCTATAGTCAAAAATGCTCGTGACGATTTCGGCCGTACTCTTCGGATTCCAGTGAGAAACTGATGTAGAACTGATAGTAGCCCGCACCCGGCAATCTGATCCGTGAGCCGACGATGATTCCAGGAACCTTTTTACCGGTTTGTCGTCGAATTTCGACCGACTGCCAATGTATCGAATCGTCAGCGGCCACAGCCTTTCTCATCTGCTTGGTCACGCTGGCTCTCACCTGAGCAGAGAGACTCGGTCGCAGGCTCGGCGATTTCGAACACCGCGGGTTCCGACTGCTTCGATCGCAAGAGGCGCCGCTCCCACGGAGCCCCCGGCCGAGTGTGTTCTGGGAGGCGACAAGTTCGTTCGCGATCTGTGTGAAGCTGACCGGCAGTCGGTGAATTGGCTACCTCGATCTGCGTTTCCGCGCCCGCGATCTGCGAGCGGCACACGTACTGATCGATATGGTTCGAAACCGACCGTTCGAAGAGCTGGCGGTTGACTTGATGGCGATCAATGGTTCCGACGAGGCCCACCAGTCAAAACGCCCAACGCGCAAAATGCTCGCCACCACCCTGGCGGTCAAAGACGAAACGAATCCATCTGCGCAGGGGCACTGCGCGGCGCGGGCACCGCGCCAATCCTCCTCTGGCGCTGGCGCCCAACAAGTGAGCCGTACTCAACCTCAGGCGCTCACTCTTGCGCAGTTCCGCACGATACCCCACGCCGCGTACTGTTAAAAACAACTTCCAGGATGGGTCGGGATCGTGCTCGACCTTGAGACCGCAGACGCTGAATATGGACGATTGACCACTCAGGATCGTGAGACGACTGCCTGTACCCCATACCTGTTTCCAAAGCTCTTCACGCGAAAAGATGACCTGCTAACGCGCCAAAACGGACTGAAGTTCGAACTCCAATGGGTGAGATGAAGAACTTTGCCGACGCGCCGCTGCCTGATGGGCTTAAGATCGATCGTCGAATCGGAGACGCGAAGGACCTCGATATCCGGCTCCTGCCTGCGCAAACGAGCTTTTTACCCGCCAGCACCGAATTCTCGAAAGGCTTGGTGACATAATCGTCGGCAGCCTCCGGGCCCGCAATCACGTGACGGGTCGGTTCAGGCGCTCATCGCGATGATCGGAACGTCGGACTCTTCGCGAATGAGCCGACAAACCGAGACGTGCTCGTCATGCCCGTGCAGCCATCACGTCCAGTAGCACAAGACGCCTGTCGGCCCTGCAAAAGCGGGAGCGCAGTATTGCTCAGTCGCGCAATACGCCTGCCATCAAAAGCCTTCCGATTCAGAGTACAGGCGCGAGCATTTCGGCAATAGCCGGATCGTCGTCAACAACAAGGATACGTGTGCCCGCGCCTATAGTCTCATGTTTATGGTTGTTTTTAACGGATGCCCACGCTGGTAGTCATTTCCATCCTGAATGCCAGACACTCTCGACGAGCGTCAGAGACATTCGATTTGAGATCGCCGATGCGTCAGGCGAGCAGGATCAGCTTGATGTCCCGACGGCACAGCCGACCGGCTCTAGCCAGTCAGCTCACCTCGCCGATCGAATTCGCCCACCCCGGCTGTCACGGCATGAGTGCCCGCGCCTGCGGAACGATCGGCGAAGGCAGCTCGCCGAAATCGACATCCACTCACCCGGCGGGCTTCATGCTCCCAGAAGAATGGGAATCCCGTCACGTGCAGGATAGGCCAGTCAGGTTCGGGCGTATCGGCTACGAGTTCGAAGCCCTCCGGCCCGCTAGCTCTTCCAAACTCCGCTCCCGTGACCGGGCAGCGGAGCGCCTCGCAGCCATTCAGGAAAGCGCAGGCGGTGCGAAGCCCGCGTCGGCCCGAAGGCGATCGCTGTCCGTCTCGCTCGGCCATGCACCATCCTCCTCGGCGTCATATGTTGATCGTCCTCGACCTGGCCTCCGAAGGATCGGCGCCTCCCTCAGGCTCGGAACGAGTTGAGCAGGCACCTGCTCTGGCAGCAGGGCGCACTGTCGGCGGGCCTGCGAACCTCGCGACGAGCCGGCTCCGGGAGGCTGGAGAGAACTCACGCAGCGAAGCTTCGCGTATGGCGTCGGCCAAGGCCAGCAGATCGTGGGTCGATGGCGGCGCCGGAGCGAAATCGTCTGAAGCTGACCATGCCAACCGTGCGGAACGGTGACCGACTGAACGTGTAGCGCACAGGTCGAACGCCCCCGTTCGGCCACCGACAGCGGCCCGATAACCGCGGTGGCGTCCTCATACCCGTACGTCATCGTCGCGACGGCGGGCTCGCGACAAGACTGATCGGGCATTGACGGACGTGTCACATCCCCAACGGTACACCATCACCGGCGCGAGCGGCGCGGACATGCAGGCTTATTCTACATGTCGCGTGTCCTTCATCTCTCGCGGACACGCCGCCCGCCGTCGCGATCGCCACGGACGCGGCTACGCGGCCCTGACTGCCCTTTCCTTTCGTCTCCTGGCTTGCGCACGCGCGCCGACAAATTCCGACGACGTCGTCGCTGCGGACCTCGCGCAGTATCGGCGGATCTTTGGCATGAAATGGCGGCATATCGACTGATGGGTTCTGGATGCCTGAGACGAGACCGGACGCTGCAGGAACGGGGACACCCTGGCGAGATACCTTCCTGCCGGGCAGTAGCTGGATCCTTGGCCGGATCAGTTTTCACCGAGTGCCGATGCTCGCAAAGCGGCGGAAACGCACATTCGAGACCGGCGCATCTTCATTCACGACATCGTCACGGGCAGCAGCCCAGCGGCACTCGGGCGCGGGCCGAGGAAATCGACTCATCTACGGTGACCTGCGCTCTCTGTGCAGGTCGCGCGGAGCCCGCACGAGCTCAAACGCTGCCGCCCCGCAAACGGCTAAGTAAACGCCTAGCTCGCCCGAGCTCGGGGACGGTGGTAGCCGAGGGCAATCCTTCGGCTCTCCTCGCTAAGGCCGGAAGCAGCCGCGGAACCATCGGAGGCCCAGGCCGTCCTGGACTTCCGTGGATGCCGCAAACCGCGGTTGAAAACCGGAGCGGTCGAAGCGTGTACTGACGGCCACCGCGCTGCAGGCATGTCGAGGACGCTTGAGAGTGGGGGCTCATATTCGCACGCGCACCGGCTCCATTTCCTGCCGGATTCAGAGTTATGGGGTGACTGGTCGACACTCGTGCTGTCCCCGGCTACGCGACGGCTGACAAGCCGTCATGCCGTAGACCGCAGAGCACGTGCTTCAGCGGGCGCGCAGCTGCCCAAGCGTGCTGTCAGACGGAGCTGCTTCGGCGCGTTTGAAACCGATCGTGCCTCGCCGCAACAGTCGGCTGAGGACCTCGACGAAACGGACGTCTGACCGGCTGGATCTCTCCAATGAAAGGTCGAGAACCGCCCGGGCGCTATCGCCCGACGCCCCTGCCGCCGGGAAGCGGCTTCATGCCGGCGCGTCGGAAAAGGTCGATACGTTCGCCGTGACGGCTGGTACCGTTCGGGTTGGCGATCCTGAGGCTCGCGCCTCCGGTCTCTGTTTCTATGGCGACACCGAGGGATCGTGAGGCTTCTCCCCGCCTGCGAGGGAGTACGGAAGCTCACGCCGGCCGGCGTGTATCCGCTGGCAGGGCTGCCGCCCTGCATGCTGGAGACCGCGACTCCGCCGGACTTCGTGTGGTGACGTGGAAGGCCACCCTGTCCCTTGGTCCGGAGCGAGGCCGCCTGTAAGCCACGCGTTTGGTCGCTTTGAGGAGGACGACGACGCGCTGTTCGCGCCGAGTCGAGCCTTGCCCACCGTCGTGGGCGGCAGCATGTACTGACGGTGACGGCATTGGCGCGGGGACGTGAGTATGAGCTGATTGGATACTCGACCTTCGCCGAGTGATCCCACGATCCACTGGTCGAGAGCGCCCCTTTGACACACGGGTTCATCGCGGATGCCGCGCAGGTCCCCGCCGACCGCCGCCGTGGTGGAGGGTGCCGGCGGCCAATCAGCGGCGCGCCGGTGGCGACGGTAATCCGCTCTGAGATAACACCCTCGAGGCAGGATCCTCGGCCGCGAAGGCGAGCGCTTTACCCACGGTCGGACAGCGCGTGCCGGCCCGATGCGGGTGCGCGGAGCCTCGCCCGCCATCGGTGGAGCAGCTACCGCCCACGAACGCACCCCGATGGAGCATTCGTCGACGTTGCCGACATCCACGCCTGCGCGACCGTCGCTCGAAATTTGCCCCCGCAGGCGAAACTCAGCGGCGCCAGGGGTGCGCCGCCACAGCCGGGAAGCGGGTCGTCCTCTGCGGAGTCAGAAGGCGCTTGAGAAAGAGCCACCGCGCCTGCGCAGACGACCGCGAGGGCGAGATGCGATCAATCTCGATGCTTGATCACTCGCTCACTCTTCCTTTCCTTCAGCGGCAGGGCCGACGACGGCAACGGCGGTGGCCACGACGGCCTGACCGAAGGCGACGAGCAAAACCGCTGCCCGCATCGGAAGTCGACGCGCAAGGCGACCTCACTCAGGAAGCTTCCAGGCTTGCTGCCAACCATCGGCGATGGTCGCTCGGGCTCCTCACCGTCGACTGGCCGACCAGCCAGAATCAGCCGCCTGCTCAGCCAGAACTAACCGTCCACTCGCCGCCAGGAGCACCTGAGTGTCGCCCCGATGTCACCCGAAACGAGGTCCTTCCGACGGTGCCGCCCGTGCCGGCCTGCGCGCTGGATGTCGGCACACTCGCTCTGCCGGACCCTCCAAAAGGAACCGACATCGGCGGTGGTGATCGTATCTCGAGCGATGAATTCAGATTAGTTCGGCGACGGTGAGCCTTCTTGGCGGGGTGTCTTTCGCAGCGACGAGCACCACCGAAAACGGCGTGCTCGGAGACGGCGGCTCCAGTGAAGAATCCTGGAGTTGCCGGCAAAGCGAGTAAGCGATGGGTCGGAAGCCACCGATGACCATCTGCGTCGCCTCGGCATGGAGCCCCGCGGCCATGGATCGTCTCATGAAGCTGCGTGCCGTTCCCCGCCACCAGATTCGCTTTGGATTCCGCCTTCGACGGTCGACTGGACGAGCGCCGGTTGCGCCGCAGTCCTTCTGGTCGGCGATGGCGAGGCGGAACGGCGTTTGATTTCACTCGGCCAGAGCCGGAGCTGCGATCGTTTGGGTTTCTGCTGTTGAGCGTCGCCACTCCCCGAATTCGGCCAGCCAGCATGTGGCCGCGCAAGCTACCGCCGTGGCGCCGGAAAGCCTGATGTGGAAGAAGGAGAACAGGCGCTCCCTCAGAGTCCGTGCGAAGCCTGTCGCGCCAACCAGGGTTATAAGCAGGCCCAAGAAGGCCAGGAAAGGCCGATGCTGCCCATCCGCGAGCGTGCGCAGAAACCGCTGCCATCGACCCGAAGCGAGCGGTGGACGTCGCCATGCAGGCCGCAGCCCATGCCCATCCGGTGCTTGATCAAGCGCGAGGCCCGCGAATGGATAGTGCGAGGTACGCGCGTGCGCACCAGAGCCAGCAGCCAGCACCAGGGCGCGCCGGGGCGGCGGATCGAAACGACCTCGAATGCCCCCTCAGGAACCCCGACGCGGACGTGAAAAGCCAAAAGACCGAGCTTCGATCGGCGAGGCGGCGACGGGCTGGCCCGGCGTCGAAGCGCGAAAGAGCGCAATGGGTGGTCGGAATTGAAACGCCGCGCGCTGAGGTCGTGCAAGTGGCCGCGAGCGCAGGAACAGGCCAGCTGGCCAGTGCGCACGTCCCTTTGCGCGGGTGAAGAAACCGATCAATGCGACAAGGAGCGCCGGCGCGAGAGTCGCGGGGGCCGCTGCGGACATGTAGGCAACCAGTATCGCGGCCGAGCCGAGAGCCGGGACAGAACCGGTGCGCCAGGCCGTGACGGCCGCCCTCAGCGCGAGCGGTGCGAGTGCATGCCAAACAACGGCGGCGACATGGCGCAAGAAACGGCGGATAGCAGAGGTGGCGCGAAAGCCCATCCGAGCCCGCCGAGCGCTCGGACCTGGGGAGAGTTGGTGAGAACTCGCAAGCCGATAAAGCCGGTCAGCGCGGATGCGGCGACGCCGGAGACGACGAGCGCGCTGGTGAATGACAGAGTAGAGCCGGTGCGGAGGCCGACGAAGGCGCTGGGAAGAACCAGAGGGCATCGACGAACGGCTCGGCCGTCGCCCGAGGGAAGCCACGAGGTGGAGTGCCGAAGAGACGAGGTCGCCGAATCGCCAGGAGATCGCGCAGAAGACTCCGCCCTCCAGCTGTGATCCGAGTGGACGTCGACGGTTTGCCAGCAGCCCGACGGCTGCGGGCCACAGCGACTGTAAAAACGCCCCATTTGCGGGTGGACGCGCGCGCCACCTGCGGCGCTCTTGCAGGCACGACGGTTGGGCGGGTTGGCCATGGTTTCGGCTTCGATGCGAGCCTGCGCCGCGCATCGTCGGCGGACCCGCACATCGCGCGCGCGCGGCTTCGAGCCCGAGCGACGACGGAGGCCGGGCCTCCGCACCCGGCGGAAGCCGCGACCACGCGGCGAGGGCCTTCGGCAACATTCCCACCATCGTGCCGACGGTGGAGAGCTCCCGTGCGGCAAGGCTCGGCTTCGTTTGCGTCAAAAGGCGCGCCACCGCGCGAATCGGTCCGCCTCACCACGCATGCGAGAAACCGCAAAGGGAAGGCGAAGTGCGCGAGCGGCGACGAGCGAGCTGTACAGCTGAGCGGACGTCGTTTCCGTAGAGATTGTTTGACTTTTGCCAAGGCACGGCTCTCTCGCGCTGAATGGCGGCGCCGGGGCTGATAGCCACTCTCCAGCCGGCGGCTCTCGCTTCAGTCGAAAATTCAAGGCCCTCGCCGAAGGGGCGGAAGCCTTTGTCGAACCACCCGCCCTCGGCTACCGCGACAAAGCCGCACGAGCATGCCTCGCCGTTCGACTCCCAGTACGTCGCCGCGAATGTCGTACTGGCCTTGATCACGCTCCCCGTCGTCGATCTTCGGGACTTCTCCGGCCGCTGCGCGTGGCTCGGATGCCCACCTCAATCAGTTCGTCCGGGTCGTCCCAGCTGACCTGCTTCAGCCTACGGCCCCCAACTTGAACGCTCGGCCACCGACAAGTCAGCTCCGCCAAACGCATTCGTGGGTGGGGGCAGAATCTCGTGCTGGGAAACCCGTCCAGGGTTCGATTGCCTCGGACTCGCCGTAGCGTCCTTTTCGACGACGGACGTGCAAGTTAGCTGGCGAAGTTGTCGTTTTCGGTGGGAACCGAACCGCAGGTCGATCTCGATTTCAGCGGTCCGTACCCGCTCGATCTGAGGCGACGGGCCACGACGAGTCTGGTGGGGCGCTGTTTTCCGGCGCGAGCTAGAGCGATCGGCACCTTCGCTCAGCGCGGGTGCTGAAACTGCGTACTACGAGAATCGCCAGAACGTCCTCGCGTACCGTCCGCTGGCTCCAAGCACTCACGGGCCCGGCGGCGTTCGCGGGAGATCCTCCCGGCGGTCGCGTCGGGACATTCCGCCCCATATTCGCTTTGGCGGATGTCGTTGGAGATGGCATATTTCGCAGGCACTCTGGCCTGAACGAGGCACGAGCGCAGACACTCTGTCGCCGGCGCCGTGGACCCGCCAGCTCTCGTGGAAGAAGATGTCAGTCCGGTCTCCGCGCACAGCGCGAAGTCTTGCCAACGGAGCTCTTCCGCGGACGCCTTGTCATAACCGGAGGTCGAAGATGTCCGGCCATTAGGAGCTGAGCTTCTTCGACATGCGAGTCCGCGCCGATGTGTGTATTCGGAGCAGAAAGGGATTTCCAAGCACGCTGTCCTCCTCAGGGCTTACTACACATAAATTACAGGTCACGTGTGTTCTACGCGCGTCAAGGCCTCTCGATCCGTTCAAGGCTGATTTACGTGAGCATCTGTACCCATCCTCTGAGATTGCCAGTGGGAAACATGGAGGTATGGCACTGTCTCGTCTCCCTCGCGCGGGCCGCGATGGATGCCGCTGCTCGCGGCGTCGTCCCTAGCTATTCTTCCTTCAAGCGGCGTCACACCGTGGATTTCAAAGACTGATTTTCACGACATCGTCACCGCGGACACCGAGGTCTCAACGCATCCTCCTCGCCAGTATTTTCGCTGCATACGAGTCACGCCGTCTCGGAGGAGGCCGAAGCGCGCTTCTTGACATCTCGAGGTCAAGCCGCCCATTGACGGATAAAGATATCGTGTGGTACGTCGATCCACGATCGACGGCGCGTCGAACTTCGCTTCTGGGCTGATCAACTGGCAGTGTAAGTCGATTGCGGCGGCTCGGGAGGCGGAAGCTTTTGGCAGGTGCCATCATCAGCACGCACGATCTCATGTACCACGCCGACGAAACCGGAGCCTATCGCAGCGGAACCAATATCGGCCTCCCCGGCGGAGTTGGTCGCAGGGGATCGTAGGAACCGAGTTCCCTTCACCCAGCTGACGACGTTGAGGCGGCCTTTCGAGCGTCACCCATGTGCTCGGATCGGCCCGCTCAGCTCAGACGCACAGGGTCGGCCGGCGCTCGCGCTCGCCGAGGGCGGCCGCGGGAATTTCTGCTGGCCACCTTTAATGTGGCACAAAGAGCCCTGATCGACGCGGCCGGCGCGATTCTCGTCGAGGCGGGCCGGCGGGCGCACCATCGGCTGGGGCGAGGAGCCTTCGACCGGTAAAGATTTGCAGCATCGGCTGATCAGGCGGGCCCGGACATCTGGCAATATCGCCGGTTTGCATGGACGGCCCCCAACTTCGCCGCCGCAGAGACGGCTGCAGTGCCGCTCACGCCTCGCTTAACGGGCCGCGTCACCGCGGGATCCTGAAGCTGCGGTCGCAGCGGCGTGGCGAGAACACGCATCGACCCGGGAGAGCGCGAGGGCCGCTGATGGATGCCGCTCCGCTTATGTCGCGCTCTCGACCGGCGCGGAACCTTTCCCGTGACGCCAGGTATTCACCGGGCGTTGAGCTATCCGGACGGGTGGCCGCCAATCACCTGGCGAAAATAGCCGGCTATCTGCTCGAAGGATGTGTGGATCGAGCCGGGCGCCGCCGTCATCTCGACTGCGCCCTGGTTAACACCAAGTGCTTTGGGGCTTGGGCTCCCTGCTGGCCGGAGCGCACGTGACGGTTGCCGATCCGCCAGGTAGAGGACTCGTCACGGCGACTGGTGACGCTCAAGCGGAATGCCTGCCGCAGTCAGCAGCGCCTCAGGTAGAGGAAAGCTCGCCGCAGTGGTCACCGATGCGCCCGAGCGCTGGGTGGATGCCATATTGGCGGCGTAGAAGTGCTCGCCGTCACCCCCGCTCCTGGCTATGCGGTGGATCGGCGAACCTCTGCCACCGGGGGGCTCGCGATGCGAGCGCGGAGGTCATGGGGCCTCGACACCTCGTGGACGAAGCAGCCCACGAGGAATTCCAATTGGTCGATTTGAGGCGTTGAGGGCCGACGGCGGCCACCGCGACGACCAGGCAATCAGTGCCCAGGACGACCAGGCATCCGACGCCCAGGACGACCAGGGGTCCAGCACCCATCCCGACCAGGGTCAGCACCCATCCCGACCAGGCGGCTTCCGAAGCCTCCACTGCAGCTGCCTTGGCCCCCTCTGGCTCAAGCACTGGCACCGCAGTGGTCTCTGGCGGCAGTGCGGCTCTCATCGTCGTCGAAATCCCGAAGAAATGAACGCATCGAATCGCGGAAAACATCGATAAATTAAACACTAGGAGTATGCGCGGAATCATTCTGGCCGGCGGGTCGGCACGATAATCCCGCCACCCTCCAGCACGTCGAAGCAGCTGGTGCCCGTCATGACAAGCCGATGATCTACTACCGATGTCCACTCTCATGCTGGCGGGCATCAGACATCCTCGTCATCCGACGCGAGAGACGCCAGGCTTCCACAGGCTCCTGGGCGATGGCTCCCGCACGGCCTCAACCTCAATTCGCGATTACCTTTAAGCCCAACGGGCTGGCCCGACTTTCGTCATCGGCGCCGATTTCGTAGGTGACGCGCCCGCAGGCCTGGTTCTCCGGCGACAACATCTTCTACGGGCCGGGAATGGGAACCCGGTTGCGCCGCCACGTCAACCCCGACGGTGGCGCGGTTTCACCTACCACGTCTCGGATCCGCGATCTTACCGGCGTTGTTGAATTCGATGAAATTCACCGCCATCTATCGGGAAAAAGCCCGCCGAACCAAAGTCGAACTTCGCGGTTCCGGCCACCTGTACTTCTACGACAACGACGTCGTCGCATCGCCAAGGAGCTTAAGCCATCGGCGCGCGGCAGTACGAAAATCACCGACGTCAACCGCGTCTGTCACCGGGGCCGGCAAGCTGCAAGTCGAGGTCCTCCCGCGCGGAACGGCGTGGCTCGACACCAGCACGCTTCGACTCGCTCGCCGATGCGACAGGATTTGTCACCGTAGAGGCCGTCAGGGGTTTGATCAGGGCGCGGAGGATCGCCTGGCGCATGGGATTCCCGGCCGACGACGAGCTGCGCGAGCGCGCCAGCCCTCGTCAAGTCTGGTTATGGAGCCTATCTGCGAGGCCTGCTCGATTAATCAGCGGGCGGGCGCCGGCGTGGGCTCAAATACCCAGTGTTTCCTTGATGAAGTAGTTCGCAGAGTCGTCACCGCGGTCGCAAATATCTTGCCCTGCACGTAGGCGTCCCCACCACGGAGTCGAGATCGATCGACGGCCACCGCCGTGAAGACCATGTTGGCCCGCTAGTAAGACGCCAATGTGGAGACGTGCGCCGCGCCCTGGGCGCGTTCGATTTGAACGTATGGCGCATTTGCGTGTGAAGAAGGCGAAAACGGTGGAAACAGCGGCCTGCAAAGCTGCCGAAAACCATGCGGGCATGCCTAGCGGGGACTTCAAAATGAAGAGGACCGTCGGATCAACGCCGATACTGCGTCCCTCCGAAAAAGAGGTGCTTGACGGCGGTGCAAAGCGTCCACTTGCCTGTGGACATCAAGCATTCCCCGCCATCGGCCTCAGGAAGCGGCCGGTATCGCGGGCATAGCAGCCTGCCCTCCGTTTGGGGACTGAGAGCCAGTTCCGAATCCTGTGTTCGACGCCGCGCCTTCCGGGCTCGCCAGTTTTCCTTCCATGCCCGTTGGCCCGCCGGTCGGCCAGGAGTCATCGCTCGAGGGCTTGTTCGCCGTCGTCGCGAGGGGGCCTCATCGCCATCGTCAGCACGGTCGTCATTGCGTCATCCTCGCCCGTCGGAGACTATCACTGTCTAACCAGGCCTCGCCTCCGTCCAGTGCAGTGGACTCGGCGTCGAAAAGGACGCTCGACGAAGAGCCACCACAGTGTCCCTATGCCAAGAGCATCATCGCCAGGGCGAAATAATGGTCGGTGGAAGCTTCGTAATATCCCACGGCGTATGGATGCCCAGGAGTATCTCCATGAAACCCTGAAAGCCCAGCCAAACATGCCAACGGAAAAGAGTGCGAGGAAAACGGCGCGCTCGCGCCCGTCTCAACGGCGGGCGATCGGCAGCACCGCCAGCCGAGCGCGCAACGACAAAGGGCAGGTTGTAACGTCCCGCCACATCATCCCGCGGTGCGAAGCACGGAATACTGCAAGGCGATGGTGCTCAACGGGACGAAGAGGATCCCCAGCGCAATCGCGAGCCTTTCACGCCATCTTCCCAAGGCGAGGGGCAACAATGGCAAGCGATGCAAATCACGATGGACGTCACATGCAACCACTCGGGAATCGGATTGTCGCTCCATCCGAAGTACCCGAAGGCGCCGTCCCAAATCGGCCTGACAAATCTGTCCTGGAGCTTCTCGATCATCTCGAAAAGATCCGCGTCCTTCTCCGCCCAACCGAAAACGCTGTCACTGGGCCGGGCGATTTGGTTCCATGCAAGCGCCCCCACGCATCCATTGCGGATAGTCAAGCGCCACCCACATCGCCCGACGTCGCAGCAGGCTTTTCCACACGTCGAGGCGTATGAGCAAGCCGAGCATTCCGACGTGCCCATGCCCACAATGCCGCCGTCGGGCGCTCGAGGCAATGAGGGCGACCACCGCCCCGACCCACACAAGCGTGCGATCCGACGGTCTGTGACCGGCGGCAATCGGAATGAGCAGCCCCGCCAACGCGAAGCACATCGCTATTTCCGGCCCCTGAGGGTTGATCGACGCGAAGAAGGCGAGAGATGTGGGCGTGAAGCCCACGGCGCACGCTAGAGCGTAGCGGGTACCACATTTTCGCGCCAACGAGACGATTCCAGAGCCATGAAGCCGGTGCATATCAGCACCGTGATAAAAACGCATTGCGTACCGGGAAGCAGCGCCGTCAAGCAGAGCGTCGGCCATCCCACCGCCATGTAATACAAGGGCGGATGGTTGGCCGCAGTCGTCGATGAGATCGCCGTTTGCCCTCGCTTCGCGGCATCGGCTTCGCGCATTTTTCCGGCGCCTCGGGGAAGAAGACGAAGCAGGCCGTGCTTTCCTCAACGTTCTTGAACTCCGCCGGGACCTTGACGTCATGTCTCTGTGCCCAAAAACCGAACCGGTGGACGTCGGGATGCCCTTCCACGATGAACTGCCCGCGCACGACAGCGGCCGCGTGAATGGCGTGCGCGGGCTCGTCCGCCTGGCCCTTGAGCGGGACGATGAACGACCACGCCACGGTGACAGGAACAGAGCGCCCACACGATGAGAAGTGGCGCACCGACCCTCTGGGAGAAGATCCTGGCGAGGAAAGACCCCGTTTTTGGCGGCCCTGACGAGCAAAGACCACACTTTCGAGCCACTCTGACGAGCAAAGGCCACGCTTTTTGGCGGCCCTGACAAGGAAAGACCACATTTTTCGTGAGAAAAACCGACATCGCCGCATAAACCTTGGCGAAGAACGATGAGACTTTGGTGAGGAAAGAATTGTTCATTGCGGGTTATTTCGATCTTCTATCCGGGCTTCGAACGCATCTGTCGGGCTTCGAGCGCATCCAGTCATGCCTGAGCATGGCAACCTGTTCTGTGAGGTTCGCCGATCCTCTTCCAAACGGGTAACCACCGCAGCCAGATGTATAGAAAGGACGACAAGCAGCAAAATGACGCGCGACACACCATATTCGACGTGACCTGGAAACCGGCCATGCGGGCAACGGCGTGGACCCACGCTGGATGGATCGCGCCCCGAGCGCCATGACGTCGAGCGCCAACCACATCCACACGTACTTTTCTTTGATCTGGCGGTGACGCAAAGGTGGATGAGCACCGCCCGATGCACGACAATGACGAGCGTGAAAATGCGATATGTGGTCATTGCCCAACCTTTTCAACCGGGCTGACGAGCGCTACGGCCAGAGCTAACGCCGCCCGCAGCAGGTAAACCGTGGATTTCACGGGAGAGTGGGACGGTTCGCCCGCAACCCGCCTGCGCATTTCAACCCCAACCTGTTCGATTCTCAGTCCGCTGCGAATGCCGACGACGAGGAGCTTCGATGGTGTCACCTGGGTATTCGGCCGGGTATGACGTCGAAAAAGCTTGAGAGCGCGGGCGGAGTAAGCCTTTGAGACCGGACGTCACATCGGTGAGCCTGGTGCCTGCAATGCCGCTGAGAACCGAGGCCAGAATTTTCGCAGCCCACCTGCGAGGGGCCCACGGCTCCGATACGCCCGATCCCTCGAACCGCGACCCGATGACAATGTCCGCTCCGGCGGGACACCCTGTCGATCTAAGGTCGGGAATGTGCGTCGGATTATGCTGTCCGTCAGCGTCGACTTGAATGGCGACTCGATAGCCGCGGTCCACCGCGTACACAAAACCCGCGCATCGCTCCCCGACGCCGAGATTGATTTCAGATCGAGCACCTCCGCACCGGCTTCTCGCGCGGCAAGCACCGTCCCGTCACGAGATCCGTCACTGACAACGAGGACGTCGGCTGCGGAACGCATTCGCGCACCGAACGCACGACATCGCCCACGGATTCTTCCTCGTTCCAGGCAGGAATAATGACGAGCAGTTCGTGTGGCGCGGAATCGTCACGAACGCGATCGAGGACACACGTGGCCGCCCTTTCTCGGAATCGTAGGCTTGGTGACAGAGCGCGCGACGATCTCGGCCGCACGGCGGTGTCGAGTATACCGACGACGCCGCGGCCTCTGACCGCATCCCAGGGTGGAGACCATCCCACCTATGCCGTTCTATGCGAACAGTGACAATCCAGCCGCTCCAGCGGGAATCGACAAATTCAAATCTAGGGAATCCGCCGACCTGCAGCACGCGAAAACAACCGACCTGCGACGACCGATAATCAGCCGGAAATTGCGACAACCGATAATCAGCCGCTCGCGGCTAGTCGAGAACGGCGTCCTAGCGGCCAGCCACCTTTCTTTCCAGTCGCCGATCGGCTCCCCGATGCGCTCGAGGGCGTCGTGGCCCAACACCGAAGTAATGCGGACGCGGGGCCGGGCGCTTGAAGGCCGCAGCCGTCGTTTCCTTGACCATATCCGGGTCCTTGCCGATGGCCGCGACGATCTCCGCGTGAGATTCGTACCAATTCGTCTTGCCGAGGACGTGCCGTGGTAGATGCCCGTCGGGGCCTGAGCGTCAATGAGGCGCACGATCAAATCGGCGAGGTCCACCGTCCACGTCGGCTGGCCCACCTCATCGGTGACCACGGAAAGCGTTTCGTGGGTTTTGCGACAGATCGCGCATCGTCTTTGGGAAGCACTTGCCGCCAGCACCGTAAAGCCAAGCGGTGCGGACAATGAGGTAATCGTCGGTATTGCAGCGAACAGCCCATTCGCCGGCGGCTTTCGTGCGGCCGTACGCCCCTTTGGGCTCGAGCAGGCCGTCCTCCTCGGTAGGGCGAGGTCGCGTCTCCGCTGAACACGTAATCCGTGGAAATGTGAACGAATCGGGCGCCGATTTCGCGGCAACAGCGAGCCAAGATCTCCGGGCCCGTCGCGTTGACGGTGAATGCAGGCCTCCTTCTCTTCAGCGGCGTCGACGGCCGTGAAGCAGCGACGTTGACGACCACGTCGACGTCGCCCGAGCGATCTCACGGACGCTCGCGGGGTCCGTAATGTCAATCCCGTCGATATCGACGGCAATGAGAGTCGTGGCCGTCGCTGACGATCCGATCGACCGTCCTGTCGAGCATGCCCTTGGCCCCTGCTACCAACCAACGCATGAGGACTTCGCTTCCTCAATGGTGATATGCCGCAGCCATTGTAGCCGCACCCGGGGCGCCGGCATTAGAATGGACGAGTTTCATACAAGGCGGCTCGCCGAGTCAGAATCCCTGCTCGCGGCCGCGGACACGGAAGGACCGCAATGCAGATCCGAGGCTGAAGATCCGGGAGCCTGGGAGATCACGCCAAAGCAATTCCCTGACGACCGCGGGGTTTTCCTCGAAGCGTACAAATCCAGTGCATTCGAGGAGGCCATCGGCCATAAACTCGACCTGCGCCAAGCCAATGTTTCGGTATCGAAGGCCGGAACAGTCCGCGGAATCACTTCGCGGACATCCCGCCATCGCAAGCGAAGTACGTGGTGTGCCCGCGCGGAGCCATCCTCGACTGCAATCGACATCAGGGTGGGCTCGCCGACCTTCGGCCAGTGGGATTCGGTCCTTCTTGACGACGTCGATCGCAGGGCAATCTACCTTTCCGAGGGCCTCGGCCACGCCTTCATCGCGCTCGAAGACAATTCGACCGTCCTGTACATGTGCTCGGCCGAGTATGCGCCCGGCCGCGAACACGGCGTCTCCCCACGTGCCCCGAGGTCAAGCTCGACTTCCCGAAGGTTGGACGCGACGGTTCGCCGCTCGAGCTCCTCCTGTCCGAGAGAAGGACACGGCGGCGCCGAATCGACCGAGGCTCGCGAGGCCGGTTTGCTGCCGACCTGGGACGCCGTTCAGGCCTACCTGGCGACATTGTGATCACCGCCGTCGTCGTCACCTATCATCCGGGCGACGTTTCCTCCCTGCTGGCCGAATTCGCACGCCAATGTGACGGCGTGATCGTCGTGGATAACGGTTCGGCCCCGCCGAAGTCGAAGCGCTGCGCGGGCCTGTGACAAGACGGGCTCCGAGGCTTGTCGAGACTGGGGACGAACCTGGGCATCGCCGCAGCGCAGAACCGCGGGATCGAGCTGGCGAAGAAGCGGACCGCCGGATCGCCGAAATCGAGTTTTGTACTGCTGAGCGATCAGGAGTTCGATGCCCGCTCGACATGGTCGCCAAGCTCCTCGAAGCGATAGAGGAGGATCCGGCGATCGCCGCCGTCGGTCCCCTTCCATCCGAAGACCGGGAGGGCGCCGACGAACTCGTCTACGTCGACCGCGGCTGGGCACCCAAGCGCGCCAGCAAAGCAAGATTAAAGCTTTCCCGGGTGAATGTCGCCTTCCTCATCGCCTCCGGGTGCCTCATCCGCCTCGCAGCCCCTCGGGTCGGTGGGCAAGATGCGGGAGGACCTCTTCATCGACCACGTAGACCTCGAATGGGGCATGCGCGCAAGAAGAGCGGGATGGCGGCTGGTGGCGAGTCCCGAAGCGCGGCTCAACCACTCGCTCGGCGACGACGTGGTGCGCCTACCGGGAAGAGATCAACCCGTCCACGTTCACAGTCCGATCCTGCAACTACTACATTCTGCGCAATACGATCGCGCTGGTGCGCAGTAATCTTTTCCCCGGAAAATGGCGGATTCGCTATCTGTTATTGGGCGGCGAAGTACGCCGCGTTCAACGCTTTTGCCGCAGGCGAGGGCAAAAGCGCAGAAGAATGCTGCGCAAAGCCGCCGCCGACGGGTTCCGCGGAAAGCTCGGGCCGCTCGCTGACTAGCTTCGGCCACGCCCACTCGCCGCTTAATCTCGACGCTGCAAGACCCGGCTTCCCACTTCAGGTACACCCTAACTCACACGCCGGTTGAAGCGCTTAGCCCCACACGGCGAGTGAGGCGCTTAACTCCACACAGCGTTGCGAACCGCAAGGAGGTAGGTCTGCCCGAAACGGGTCGTCGGCTCGAGGATCGCGCTTTCGCCCACTCATTTCCACGCGTTGACGAACAGCAGCCTGTCCATGGCACTCCCTGGGCGTCAGCACGCGCACAAGCCCCGAAAGCCAGCGGTGGAAGGTGTACGGATTCGAGCCGTACCAGGCGTCGGCTTTCCATTGGCGCCAGGCGGTGTTGTCGAGCCGACCATGGCGCGGGTATTCGTCGTCAGCCAAGCTCGGCGCCGCGTGTAGGGACGCCTTCACCGTTGCGTTATAGCTCAGCGAAATTGCCGCGCCAACGGCCGTCAAGGCCGACCTCCGTGGCGGGACCGGCCACCAGGGCAGATTATGGGGCGGGAACTGGAGGTTCCATCCAAACCCGCCTCACGGGAAGCCTTGGCCCAGGCCGTCGAACTCCTCGGCGACGGCCACCGCGAGCACCTTGAGCTCGCCGACGCCGGCCGCGCGGGCGCGCCTCCTCCACGTCGCCACCACGCTGGGGAAATCATCCATCTGCGCCGGGCGGTGAAACCGCGATGAGCGCCTTGCCATCGACGCGCAGGTACCTGGGGTCGAGGAGGAACTCCATGACGTCGTCGATGAAATCTTCCGCGGGAACCTGGGAATAGTCTGGCCGATGAGAACGTCCTGCGAGCGCCCGTCCCAGCGCCTCGTCCAATTTTCGTTGGCCCACGCATAATGCAAAATGGGAATTCGAGCTCGGAAGCGCGGAGCTTCTCGATTGGCCTGTTGAGAATTCGCTTGCCGGAGAACCAGTAGTAGTAGTACATGAAAGCGCCGATGCCGTGGGCTGCGGCTGAGATCAGCCTGGTCCATGCGCACACGATCGAGTTCGAGGTCGTAATACCCCAGATCGGTCGGCTGCTTGGGCTGGTAATGGCCGCGCCAGGCGGGAATCGCCGCGGCGACGTTCGACCATTCGGTGACCCGCCACCAGCGGTTGTTCTCCTCTGACTCATGGAACTGCGGCAGGTAGAAGGGTATGACGTCGGCGGCCGCCGTGCGGGAGGCACCGGCCTCGAATCTGCGATAACCTTGCGGATCGTATCCGGCTCGATTCAATCGTCGCGATCTGAGGCGCCTCGGCGGTGCGCAGCCCGGCCTCGTCGGTAACGATTCCGATGATCCGCTCGATCGCGTGGGCGGTTGTCGCGTCCACCTGTCCCTTCTCCTCGTCGAAGTCGGCGGAGGTCAAGTTGAAGGCGCGCAAGCCCTGAAGGATGAAGGCGCGGGTCCAGTACATCGAGCCGAGGCGATTCAGAGTTCATCGGGTTTGATCGACATCTCGATCCGAAGCATGAGCTGTTCGACGATCCGTTGATCGCCGCCCCAAAACTCCTTGCACGATCGAGATCGGCCGCCGTGACGAGCCCAGCGACGGCTCGGCCGCGAAAAGCATCTGAGGATCTTCTCCACCTTTTCCCGCGATCCGACGAGGTCGGAGAGGAATTGGTCTTTCCAGGCGGCCCCGCTCCCGTCGAGATCAGCGTGCTCCTCGCGCCACGGGCTCTTCTTGGTGTGAAGCTTGAGGATGAGGTCGTACGGGTTGAGGAGTCGAGTTGACGAGCTGAACGGTGGGAAGATGTCCCTGCCGTGGTTGTCCACGTCAACGATCACGCTGTGACGCAGGTGCTCCAGGTCTCCGGGAACGGCCACATCGACACCCGATGCGTTCGTGATGAACGGGTCGAAATCCACGGGAATATTGCGCAGATGAGCGAACAACTCGGGCATGAGATCCGCGTAGAGCAATGGATGACGACGGCGATCCTGCTCCGGATCGGCGATGTCGAACTGGGGTCGATCCTCCACCTGTCGAGGGAAGCCCGAATCCTGCCGGCCTCCCTGCCGCATGACGTACCTCGCTGAAATCAGCGCAGTGCTGCGACCTATAACCCTTGACGCTTCCGGAAACGAGGGAGGTTGGCGGCCGCATTGCGCGCACGCGCGGCGTGATATTGGGCCCTGCGCACAAGGCCGGACCTGGTAAAACGGGGCATGGGAAACTCTAACTCACCACTCGGCGATATCGGTGTCGTACCGCCGGGCGACGTAGGCGGTGGCTTCGGCGCATTCCGACAGGGTGGAAGGATGCGTCATGATTGTGCGCTTGAGGAAAGGGACGTCGTACTCCATGAGTTTGCGCCACCCGTCGACGGTCGGATTCCCGTAGGGCACCCGAGATCGGGGCCGGTCACCCATTCGTCGGAGGTAGGCTTCGGAGAAACACACGCGCGAGGCGCCGAGCTCGTAGGAGAGCACGACGTCGTCCTTGTCCGGTTCGACGCGGACATCGTTGAAGAAATCGACCCACGGCCTATCGGCGAGGATTCCCCGCGGAAGGCGAGGAAAAACGACTGAATGTGCCGCGCGAACTGGAAGGACGCCGTCAGCCCGCGAGATGTCGGGGCCGCGGGGGCAGCGGCCCATTCAGAAGATGGTCGATGGGCCCGAAGGGACCCAAAAAGCGAAGTCGTTCGTCAGCAAAACCACGGGAGCTTTCCGCACGCCCGGATGCATCCGAGTGCCGTGGCCCACGATCGAAGTCGTAGCCAAGATTGGGGCGGCGCATCACCACCGTGGCTTCAGGAGTCCGATGCGGAATCGGAGGGTTCGTCCGATTCTGCAAGTCGAGATGACGACGGTGGCATACCGTTGCTTTCGAGCGCATTGAGATATGCGGAGAGGACTTTGGCTGATCAGGGCCCACGGAGAATTGGGCGATGAGCGCAACGCGATCGCTCGCCGCCACATTGGCCGGATTTCCCCGTTCTATGCGGACTTTTCCCGAGAAACCGAGAAACCAAGGACCGCGCTTCTTGAGGGCTCTCACCGGCCCAGGCCTTTGCGCACAGCCGTCTTGACGAGCCTCACGGGTGCCGTCAACTTCCACGACGTTGAATGGCGGTGCATCAAGCTGCTCCCAGGCGCGCCGCCGAGTTTGCGGTTGACGGTGCGCAGCTCTTTTTCCAATTCATCGTTGCGCTTGCCGAGCTTCTGGACGTCGCTCTGGGAGGCTCTCAATGCGGCACGCAACTGCCGCATTTCTTCCTCGCTGCTCGATTTGGTCATCGTCATCGCCTCTCTTCGGATGAGGGCACACCGGAGACGCGACTCCAGGTACCGGCTGGAAGTGCGATCAATCCAGGCTCTTCGGCGACCCGGTTTACCTCTGACGATCAATTCGGTTCTGCGATCCGAATAATCGAACATCTCGCCATCGCGCACAAAGCACGTGGTAATCCAAAACCTTCCGGGCTGTATGAGAGCCGGATTTCATCGTGTGAGTCGAGTGGTCTCTTCACCCCTGCGCAGCGAGTAGAGGCCGCCCGCTATGGCGCGAGTTGGGGCCGGCGATGGTCTGCCCCTGATCGGTCACGAAGGCAAGGCCTAGCTCAACGTCGTGCAGGGTCCTTCTTCGCCCTCACGCGCACGCGAACCGTGCCGGGCTCGCCCGATGTGAGGAACGGGGCATCGTTGCCTTCGGCGTCGAAGCTCAACGCCGACCATCCGGCAATCGCCATTGCCCTGGTTGAGCTTGAAGGATTCAGTCCTCCGGGAATTCTTCTTCCTCGCGTTCGGCCGCCCGCTTTTTCGGAATTCTTTGACGTTGAGCGGCTTCGGGTAGGCGGAGACGGCGCCATCGGCGTCGGCGACCATCTTGACGCGGCCGTGGTCAAGCCACACGACCTCGTCGCATCTCCTGGGCGAGCGAAGAGAGTGAGTCACAAGTGCCACCGTGGTTCCGGCATCGCGCAGCTCGCGCATGTAGTCGAAGCATTTGCGCTGAAATTCCTCGTCGCCAACGGCGATGATCTCATCGACGATAAGGATCTTTGGGCCGGATGGCCACGCACGGCGAAGCCCAAGCGCACCGTCATTCCCGACAGGTAAACCTTAACCGGCTGATCAATGAAGTCCCCCGATGTCGGCGAAATCGATGATCCACTCCAGGGTGTCCTCAATTTGCTTCTTCGTCCGTCCCAGGATCGCGCCGTTGAGAAAAATGTTCTCGCGGCCGGTCAGCTCGGCGTGAAAATCCCGCCCCGAGCTCGAGCGGGGCGTCGACCTTATCGGAGACGGTGACCGAGCCCGACGTCGGCCTGTACCGCCAGCCAAAAATCTTGAGCATGGTCGATTTGCCCGAGCCGTTGTGGCCGATGAGGCCGAAGGTCGTTCCTTTACGGATCTTGAAGGAGACGTCGTCAAGGGGCGTGGAACATGCGCTTGCCTTGACGAGGCGGCCGCGGACGAAAAGCGCTCCTTGAAGGTGTCGCGGCGGTCCGCCTGCATTTCGAAGGACTTCGAGACGCGTTCTCGACGACGATCGCGTACTCGTCGGGCGCTCCTGCGCGCCGACGGCGTCGCTACGAACTTCCATCTCAGATCCTCTCTGCCCAAATCGGCGCCCCACTTGCGGTAGACGAGCTTCGCACCAAGGAAAGCGATCCGGCCCACCACGCAAGCCAGCCACGCCTTCCGTGCCCCGGAGCGCAATAGAAGGAGACGCTTCGGAAGAGCTCAATGAACTCGGCCATCGGCATGTGCCCGACGATCTTCTGCAGGAATTCCCACTTCTCACGGGAACCAAGTCCACGTTGTAGATGATCGGCGTCGCGAAGACACATGAGTTGGAGGATCCTCCGACGAGCTGGGCCAAGTCTCTGACGTGGATATTCCATATGGCGAGGATGACCGCAACGGATTGGACAAATACGACGAGCAGACAGAACAAGAAGAGTATGAGTAGCCATGTCCACCCGAATATCCCCAAAAATGCGAATACGGTCAGGAGCAGCCCCACCTCGATGAGGGACTGGACGCCGACGGCCAGGCCCGCGCCAAGGACGGGCGCATACGCTGGGAAATAGACCTTCTGTGCAGCGCGATCCAGAACCGAGAAGCCCCGAGATGCCACCGTTGACCGAGCTGAGGAAGTACCCCACAAGGTCAGGCCGGCGAACAGCCAAATGGCGACGAATTGGATTCCTGCATACCTGCTCTCGCCTCCGGGGATCTTCATCTTGAACAGGCCGCCGAAGATAAGCGTGTAGATCCCCAGGGTGGCCAGCGGCACGACGAGCGACCACACCCATCCCAAGAGGGTCCCGTTGAACTTGGCTTGAGGTCCCGCTGACCGAAGGCGTTGATCAGCGTCCACTGTTGTGACAAGGGCGAGGCGCCCTCACGTCTGTTCTGTCTTCCATACCTCACTCGCTCGCGTAAGCGCCGAAGCGCCACCTTGCTTCGCCCTAGTGTAGTAGGAAGCTTAGCCGATCGGTCACTCGGGCAGTCACCTGATGCTCTCCTCGCGGCCATCGGGAGAAGCCCCACCCCTCCCGTCGCTGCGCAGTTCGACGGCGACAAGCGCGGGCACACGAATCCTCGGCGCTCGCAAGCGCGGCCGAGGCGATTGGCAATCAGCCTTCGTCTTGGCCGACTTCTCGCATTTTCATTGGGTTTCCTGCGAGCGTTTCATCGTGCCTTCGCCGTCGGCTGACGGCGATCGAGACCCCGCCGACGAGGTCGGCCATCGTCAAGCAGCCCTCGACGTGATGACCACAACAACCAGTGCCCCGGTATCGACGGTGCTGGCGAGACCGCCCCAAGGGCGACCTCCCTCACACCAACACCCGCGGGAACGAAAAAAACGAGGAACCCAGCGGTCCACCCCAGCGCGTAGCCGCCGATGGCGCGGGCGAGCCCCGCCAGACTCGCTCCATCCCCAACGCGGTGAGAAGAACATAGATTTGCAGGCCAATCGCCGCCCAGGCGGCCGCGGAGAAGAACGCCGAGTCGCACGATGGCGCGCCCAGACACAGGAAGGTCGAGGCGATCCCTGCGAGCAAGCCGCAAAGCCGCATTGAGACATCGGTTGAGAACGGAGGGAACAAGAACGACGATTCCCAGGGGAACGGCGGCCAGCAACCACCGGTAGCGGTCCCGCAAAGCGTCGTCGCCCATCACGAGGAAGGGCAGGGCGAGCATGGCTGACGACGATCGAGATCGCGACCGCAACGGCGAGGAGGAAATCGAACGTCGCCGAGAAATCGAATAGCCGCGGGCGGCCTCCCCGGCGACGAAATTCCACACGCCGCCAGGCAGATACGGCGATCTGCGAGACGAAGAAGATCCGAGCCGCCGTCGGAATGGAGACGTCGACGACGGCTCTGCCACGAGCATCGTCAGCCCCACATAGCCGAGTGTGGCCGCCGCGGAAACTGCCAGGGCGACAATCGACATCTGGCCGAGAGCAGCTCTCACCTGGGTCCACCTCGCGACAATCGCCCACACCGCGGCGGCCGCCGCGAGCGCCAGCGCCATTGCGCGGAAGTACCCGGCATATCGGGAAGTCATCGGCGTCGCCTCACGCCGAGCCGGGTGAGCTGACCGACGCTCGGCTCGCGACCGCGAAACGCTCGGTTCTCCCCACGGGGCCGGCTCCTCGCGCGATGCCGCCGCTGCCGGCGGGCGCCCCGTGGCGGCACAGCCGGCGAAGGATATCGTCAGGGGGCCGTCACCCGCGCGCGGCACAGCTTTCACGAACGTCTTTTCGAGGACGGCCCCTTCGACGGAGCCTTCGCCAGTTCTTTCGAGCGCATCGGCGAGGGCTTCAGTACATTTCCCGGCTCAACGAACAGGGCACCGCGGCCGAGCGCCCGCCGCTGCGGGGCGTATCGGACGTTATGACGGTGCATCCCGCCGCCAGGCCTTGGTAAACCTTGTTCGGCACCACACGCCGGGCTTTGTCGGAGGTCCCGAAGATGCCCCAAACACACGTCGTGCCGGGCGACGACGCCCGGCAGGTCCGCCGAATTCACCCAATCCATCCACGAAACCCGAACGCATTCGCCCGCGGGAAGCGTCTCCCTCACGGCCTGGGCGTCTTGACCGTCCCTGATGAGGGTGACATCGATTCGAGTGCCCTGTTTTCGAGAAGGGCCAATGCGCGGGCGATGACCGGCGCCCCCTGCAGCGGCGTGAAAAGCCCGAAAAACACTGCGGAGAGCGGCAGATCGCGCGCGCTCGCCGACTCGCACCCCGCGCTTACCTCGTCGGCCCCGGCGCGGCGCTGACCGGCTCTTCCGCCCACACTGGACAAACGAATTTTCGATTCCGCGACTTTCCGCTTCCTCCCGCTCTTTTTCCCTGCAGTCGAACCGCGCGCGGGAGCGCCGACGGGCACGATCACTTCCTTGCCGCGCGCGGCAGTGGGCAGGAGGGCACGGTGGTCGGCGGTATCGAGCACCACCACATCGGCCGCGGCCAGAGCAGCCCCATCAATTGCCTTTAACAGGCGGGATTTGAATCGTTCCGAGAGGCCGTGGCCAAGCAAGCCCCTGTCTTTGGCCGTGTCCGAGGCGAAAATCAAGTGGTCGAGCACAATGGGCGTGGACGGAAACAGCACCCTGGCGAGCAAAACGTCAAAATGCCGAGATAGCCCACAAGGACGGCGTCGGGAGCGTTCCTTCCACGATAGGCTGCGCGGCGGCGTATCAACCTCCCCCATCTCTTCACGACGGCAGCGGCGAATCGCGCGGCCGACGCCGGGCTCGACAGCGCCTTCACCCTTTGGGCCGTTCCAATGTTCAGCGGCTCGTCGACCTCTCGGACGAAAAAGCCTCGCTCGCGCAGGCCTTCGAAAAAGCACGCCGACGACGCGGGTGCGACCGGACGTCATAGGTGCCGAAGCCGAGGATTCTCACGAACCTCCTTCAAGCTCGGGGCCAGATCCGCGCTGTCCTCACGTGGGGCTTCCTGGCGGGTTTGCGCATCTGTTTGCCCGTACCGCAAAGGCTTTCACCCGCTCAGCGTATCTTCTATCAACACCGATTCGTGCGTTGAAGGTCGGCGACCACCAGCAGCGCAGCGCTGCTAGCAAGCTCGTAACGATCATTGCCGTGCCGAAAATAAGCGACTGCACGTGGCCTCCGCTCTCACCTCCTGGAACCAGTAGACGAGAAAGCTGAATAGGGAATGATCCCCGCGATTCCGCTCACTCCCGCCAAGATCCCCAAGGGCACATGAGGCTCAGTACATGAGGAAGGACCTCACGATCGCCTTTCCCGTTGTACATGTGCTGGAAAATGTTGGAAAACAGCCGTGATTCGCGAGTCTTGGGATCTGTCGTCACCTTCACCGACGCGATGCTCAGCCGCAGGTTCCCTCGCTTGGACGATCGTCTCCATGCAGTATGAAAAATCTCGTGACCACGTTGAGCCGCATAAGGGAGCGACGCGAGTACGCCCTGAATCCCGACGCCGCGTCCGGCAGCTCCGTTCCCGCGGCAAGATTGACCATATTCGAGCCGAATGCCTGCACGCACTTCTTAAAACGCGAGAAATGCGCGATGTCTTTCGTCTGCCGGTCGGCGATGACCACATCGGCGCGCCCGTCGAGAATCAGCGACGAGGTCGCCGATCCGTTCCTGCGGATACGCTGATTGTCGCCGTCAGTATCGGGACGACCACACCGGCTCCGTGCTTTGGGGCATAATCGACGCCGTCGCGGAAGGATCTGGCCAGCCCCTGGTTCTTGGAATGGCGAACGATGTGCTTAACTCCATGCGATCGCGTACGCTGACGGTCCCCATCCGTGGACCCGTCGTCAATCACCAATATCTCGGGTTCATCAACGCCGGAATGGACCGAGGAATTGATTGCAGAACGGAAGGAAGCGTCGCTTCCTCGTTGAAACAGGGTACTTGAACGAAAAACCTTCACGGTGGCGCCTCCCACATCAGCCGCCGACGCGGCCTCATAGAACGGATCGTTTGAGCATCAAGCAAGAATTTTGATCGTTCTCACATTCCCTTAAGGATACCATCCAGTAGGCTAACAGCACGAGAAATTTCGGTCATAGGGTGTGGCTATCTCGGTGCCGTGCACGCCGTAGCGATGGCCCATCTCGGCCACGAAGTAGTGGAATCGACAGCGACCCCGATAAAATCTCATCACTTTCATCAGAAATCCAACGATCCTCGAACCGGGTTTCGACATACTCCTCAAGGAAGGCTTAAACTCGGGCAACATCGCCTTCGCAACCGACCCCGAGGACCGCGCGGGGCGCCACAGTCCACTTCATGGGCGTGGGCACACCGCAAAAGGCCCACTCACAGGCTGCGGATCTGACCTATCTCGAGGGCGCCATCGACTCCTCCCTGCCCCATCTTCGCCCGGGCGACGTCGTGGCGGGAAAGTCCACCGTTCCAGTCGGAACCGCGGCGGGGCTCGAGCCGAAAATCCGGCGCAGGCGCCTCGCCTCGTGGAATCCTGAGTTTTGCGCGAAGGTTCGGCCGTCGTGGACACGCTCGAACCAGATAGGCCCGTCTACGGGCTTTCGTCCGAAAGAGTCGGATTCCAACGCCGGCCGTGAGGCCCCTCGACGAAGTGCTACGAGGCGCCGACGCCGCCGGCGTCCCGCGTCTGACCATGGACTTCGCGACAGCCGAGCTCGTCAAAGTGGCGGCCAACTCCTTCCTTGCAACGAAGATCTCGTTCATCAATGCGATGGCGCGGGCCTGTGACGCCACTGGCGCCGACGTCGTCAGGCTGGCCTCAAGCCATCGGCATGGACGAACGCATCGGGCACCGCTCCTTCGCGCCGGAATCGGGTTCGGCGGCGGCTGCCTCCCAGCGACATCCGCGCTCTGCAAGCTCGTGCCGGAGAGTTGAGTTTGCGTGAGCTCCTTCCGTTTTTGGGCCGAGGTCGAGACGCATCAACGACGGCCAGCGCACCCGAACGATCGATGCTCTAGCCGAACTCGTCGGCGGCCTCAAAGGCCACAAGATCACCGTTTTGGGCGCAACATTCAAGCCGGAGACCGACGATATTCGGTCCCTCCCCCTGCACTGGGTATTGCGGCCAGCTGGTCGCCCGAGGAGCTCGGAGTGACGATCACCGATCCAGCCGCTTCCAGGCCAGGACGTTCTCGCGCAGGTCGCGGGGGGCCGAGTTTTCCGTCCAGACGGATGACGCCGTCGCGGGAGCCGACGCCCTGATCCTGTGCACCGAGTGGAGCACATACAACCAGCTTGATCCCGAACGCATCGGCGGGCTCGTAGGCGAACGCGTGATCGTGGACGGCCGCAACGCCCTCGACCCGGCCTCGTGGAAGCGAGCCGGGTGGACGTACAGGGGCATTGGACGGCGCTGAAGAGCTGCGGGCAGCCTGCCGGAGCCCAAGCGGCGCGGGGCAAACCAGATAGACTTGCTCAGCGATCGCATAGCAAACTTGCCCACGATAGATAGAGAGGAAACGCATGCGCGTTCTCATCACGGGAGGCGCCGGCTCATCAGGCGCCAACTTCGTCCATTCCACGGTTGAGTCGATGCCCGACGCCGAGGTCGTCGTCCTCGACAAGCTGACATACGCAGGCAACCCCAAGTCCATTGAGGGTCTGGAACGCGTGGAACTGGTGGTAGGAGATATCGCTGACGCCGATACCGTGGATCCGCTGGTCAAGGATGCCGACGTCGTCGTCAACTTCGCGGCCGAATCGCACAACGACAACTCACTAAACGATCCGAGCCTTCATTCGCACGAATATCGAAGGCACATTCCAGCTTTTTGAGGCCGTTCGCCGCCACGGGACGCGATTCCACCACATTTCTACGGACGAGGTTTACGGTGACCTGAGATCGGCGAGCCCCGGCGATTCCAGCCGGGTGACCCGTACGTGCCGTCCAGTCCCTATTCATCGTCGAAGGGCGCTTCCGACCTGCTGGTGCGCGCATGGGTGCGTTCTTTCGGCGTCCCGGCAACGATTTCAAACTGCTCGAACAACTACGGCCCCTACCAGCCATCGAGAAGTTCATCCCTCGCACGATCACGAATATGATCGACGGCATCCGCCCGCGCGTCTACGGAACCGGCGAGCAGGTGCGCGATTGGATCCATGTGCGCGATCACAACACCGCAGTGTGGAGATCATCAATAAGGGACGCATCGGCGAAACCTATCTCATCGGGGCCGACGGCGAGAAGAACAACCTCGAAGTGGTTCAGATGATCCTCGCGGAATTCGGCCGCGAACCCGATGATTTTGACCACGTCAACGACCGCCCCGGCCACGATCAGCGTTATGCGATCGACAACTCCAAACTCATCGAGGAAACCGGCTGGAACCCGACCTTCCCCAACTCGCGGCCGGCCCTGCACGACACCGTCGAATGGTACAAGGCGAACGAGGAATGGTGGCGTCCGCAGAAGGAAGCCGTCGAGGCCAAGTACGCCAAGACTGGGCAGTAAGCAGGACCAGGCGGTAGGCAAGAGCGGACAGTAAGCAGACGGATAGTAAGCAAAGAAGTGGGGCGGTGGTATCCACCGCCCCACTCTTTGCTTACTTATCAATCCGGGTCAAAGCCGCCTCGGCCCTAAGCCAGAGCCAACGGTTCGGGCCTGCAACCGAGTCGACCTCAACCAGTACCTGGCCAACAGCCGAGATCGCCGCGCGATCATCCCCTGCGCACGCCGAAAGTGTCGACCCGGTCTCCATCCCAATCGCCGACGAAGGCCTCGATCGCCGACGCGGCCATAGTCGATCACCCTGTCGGCGTCGCCATTGTGGATGTGATTCGACACGTAGAAGGTCTCGCCGCGGCGCACCGCCAAGGCATCCTTCGCCGAGCCGCCGAAGTGGCCGACGAACACCCGTCGTCGGACCGCCCGTGAGGAACGACCTTGTCAGCCACCCCGGAGGATATTGTGTTGCGGATGTGGTACTGGTTTCCGCGGCGCACGGCAAAAGGTATCCTTGCCGTCACCGTCCCAATCGCCCACCATAACCGTGTCGCCGGGTTTGCTGTATGCGATCGTCTGATCAGCCGTTGAGGAGCCCATGCGGTTCGATATATGGAAGACGTTTCCGCGACGCACGGCTAGCGAATCCTTGCCGTCGCTGTCCCAATCGCCTACGTAGTACTCGTCGCCGGGAATACCGTATACCGCGTCAAATTTGGGCGAGGCGGTGGGGCGCTGACATTGTTCCACCGCAAAGGTGTTGCCGCGACGCAGCGATACGGTGTTCTTGCCGTCGCCGTCCCAGTCCCCGACAATCTCCACATCCGAACTGCGACCGTAGGCAAACGTGTGGGTGGCGTTCCCACCCAGGCGTTGTTCAGGTAATACGTGGGGACGGTTGCTTGGCTGGCTTCCAGGCGGAAGCCGCCACAGCAGTACCCATAATCTTCTGGTATTTCGCCGCTGTCGCAGCGCGAATCTGATCGAGGAAACCGTAGATCGCCGCCGGGCAAGCGGTGGACTTGACGTCCCTAGGGCCGACGATGCGCGGCAGAATCGTCCCAGCCTGGAGTGCCGCACCCGTGCCCGAGGGAACTCTCATCGTCCCTTGGCTGTTGGATCGACGCCGCCCAGGGCGAAGCGCGCAGCGATAACGTCCGAGAACGTTTCGAGGATGAGCGGAGTCGACATTGCTCGCCGAGTTATACGTGCCCAGAACCGAAATGCCGAAGGTTCCCTGATTGCGGGGAGCCGCATGCGCCCCCGTCACAACCTTTCCGTGCGGCGCCTCAAGCGTGCCGGAACGCCCTTCCCATCGACCGCCGTACTTGTCGATAAGCACGTTGTACCCGATGTCGCCCCATCCGCGCGCGTGATCGCGTGGTAGCCGTAGATGCCGCGGATCGTCGCGGGAACCTGCGCTTGAGAGTAGCTGTTCGATCCGCCGTGATGAACGATCGCACCTTCAAAATTCTGGTACGAACGCGGCCAAGCCATCTTCGACTCGTCCGCACCCCATGCGGAACGCGGGTGGATGCTCGCCAGCATATCCGCGGCGGCGATCTGCGGTCTCGTCAGGTTTCGTCGAGTCGCTGTGACGTTGACGGCCGTGCGAGCGCGGCCCGCGGTATGGACGTCGATCGCCGCGGCTGCGCCAAACTGCGACGTCGAACCCACGCCTGCGGCCCGGCCCGAACGAATCGCCTGTTCCTCATCGGGATTGGCAAACTGGCTGGGTGAGGGTGCCTACAGAGGGCTGCTGCGAGGCGCCACCTCCCGAACTTGCCCCCAGCTTCGTCGGCCCCTGGCCGTTGAGAAGATTGACGGCCAGCCCTGCGGGAAGGTTGCCGCTTCCCTTGATGCGAATCTGCACGCCGGTCGATCCGCCCGAAATGTTGGCCTCGGTTCCCGGCCGTCCCTTGTCGTCCTCTTCAACGGAAAGGACGTACCAGTCCGACCACCCTGTGGCATCGAGCGTGCGCATCTCGACGGTGGCGCCGCTGGCAGAGACTGGCCTTTGTTCCAAGTCAAACCGGCGATGGCGAACTGATCCACGGCCAAAGGCTCAGATACGAACAGATAGCCGTCCGGTGCTCCGGCCGAGGAGCTCCTTGCGCGGGCGTCGACCGATCTCGAATCGGACCGGCCAGCTTCCGGCTGCCCGGTCTGCGACCGTTCGCCTCCCGGTTGATTGCGGCTGGGCTGAGCCGGTTGGCTCGGATTCGCCCCTGACCGGATTGTTCGGCCCCCGCTTCGACTTGGCTCAGACCCCGGCTGGGCGGCATCGTCCCGTCCCGATTCAGTTGGCGTAGACGGTACGTTTTTCTCGGATCGTTCCGCAGACGTCTCACCCGTCCCGGAGGGTTGAGACCCGTCTGTCGAACTGTCGAGCGCGTTCGGCTGAACGCCTCGATGTGTGCGGTCAGTGCGTACCTCGCTTTTTGACACCGGATGCGGCGGCGTTCTTCGGCTTCGACGCGGCGGCGTTTTTCGCTTGCTGCCCCGGGGCGCTGTTCCGTGTCTCGACGCCTCGAAGAACTTGTGTGCGCATCGGCCTGCCCGCCATTTTGCGCGCTCGGTTCGCGGCGCCGCTGTCGGTTTTGCCTTCCGTCTGGCTCAGGTGACCCGAACCGTCCGTGATCGCGAGTATCTGCGTTTTTCTGAACCGCCGGTGGGTTGGGCGGGCAAGGACCCGCTAGTCGCCGGGCCTTGCCCTCATGTGGCTTCGGACCGCTGAGCGGCGCGGCGCATCGGACGCAAAAACGGGTGCGCCCGCAAAGATGAGAGCGACGCGGCCAAAGACAGACCAGCGAAGCTTCGGATAGTCATATCTCTCCTCCAATATGTGTGCCTCTTTCTGCCTCCATGAGAAAGGTAATCCACTATACATCACATAATTAACAAAACGCACTTTTGTCACTTTTTGCACATTTCCCTCGCCTCATACCTCACCATGTGAGGCATGAGGGTTCGACTAAACGAACAATTGCCAGCCGGACAGCAGTCAACTGAGACGTCACCCCACCAGGTGGGTGCCCAGAGGCGCTTTGGCTAGCAAAACCTCTAGCAAACGCATCGAAGTGAGGTTTTCGAAATCCGAAATGATCTTCGAAATCCGAAACGATCCTGCTCAACGCCGATGGCCGACCTCGCAAGTCAGCGCGGTTTAACCAAGCGTAGGTTCCTAACCTAGGGATTTCTTGAAGTCTGCCGCGACAGCCGCACAAGAAGCTCCTCGCGCGCCCTCAGCCCCGCCCTGAGCGCCCAGCGCAACGGCGCTTGATAAGGCTTGTCGTATACGCCGTCGAGGTAATGGACGGCCGAGCGGGTGATGCGCACGGATCATGTTCTCGGGCTTGTTCCTCCAACTTGCGCCTTGATCGTGAACCACTTCAGCGTCGGGAACGAAAACGCTTTGCCACCCGGCGGCGGTGTTGTTCGCCCAGAGTCGTGTCTTCGAAAAACATGAAGTAAGACTCATCGAAACCGCCGACGGCCTCGGAATGCGTCGCGTCGAAGGAGCAGGCACGATCCAGAGCTGTCGACAGCATGGGCTCGGGTCGTATCCGCATTTTCGCGATAAGCACGAGAAAAACGGGTTACTCGGCCAAACGCCGACCAGGAGCGCGTGCCCGATCCCGGAAACAAGCCGCGGGAATTTACGAGCCGAGGGATAGACGGCCCCGCGGTCGCGGCACAAGCGGGCCTGAAGGCTCCGCCTTTTGGGGCCAGGCGGCCGCGGCCTCGATAAGTGCGTCGATAGAGCCCTGAAGAAAGACGACGTCGGGATTGACCACCACGATCCACTGGAATCCATCGACTCTCCTCGCGTCGCCCCGCGGTTCACCGGGTTCCGTAGCCCAGATTTCGCCCCGGCCGCACAATGGAAGCGCTGTAATCCGCCCGACGGCGTCGACGACTCGCCAGCGGCGCCGTTGTCCATCATATCACGACGTCGGCCTTTCTTTTGCGGCTGCAAGAACGGACTCGGCCCCACAACGCAAGCTCTTCGCCGGGGTTGAAGGCGACGGTGACGATTCTCGGGCGTTCGGTGCTCACTGACAAGACTAACCTCCCGGCCCGGTTCCCGGATCTCGCATCCGCCCGCCGTTCAACCTGCAGCCTAAGTGGCGCACGACCGCGACCGACCGGGCACCATCCTCAACTTCGTCGGCTGTGAATGTTGCTACATTTCGAGGAAGCTGGCACTGGCGTCCCAGTTGTCAGCAACCGTCCCGTCAGCAACCGTTATGCCGCAGATGCTCCATGAACTTCGCCGCAGTGCGAACCTTTGTGAGTCACCGGCGGGCCGTCTCGATTCCATCGGCAAGCGGCGCGGCCTCCTTCTCGGCACTCCCTACAGGAACGGCACGTCACCATTGACGTCGTGAGTAGATGCGATGCGCTCCATATGGAACCGGGCCGTCGGCCACGCCATATCTTGAGAATCGCGGGTTATGCCTCATCATGATTCCCTCTTGACGGGCGTATGCACCGTCGCTTTCATGTATGCAAAGATTCAACAGAATATCGAGCAGTACGGACCCTGATTACAACTCCAAGCGTCCTACGGTCGATCCGCATGCTGGCGAATCCGTCAACTTCCCTACTCATAGGGCTCCGACTACCGGAGCGGAGAATTCTGACGTCGACGGCGCCGGATCCTCGGGCGACGTCGTGGGAATGCGCTCGGATACCACCATGCGTCCATATTTCTTCCGACCGAAAGCGTCGAAGTCGTCTCGATCGCGCGCGACACTCTGGTCGACATTCCTGGGAGTCAAAGTCAGGGACAGAAGACAAAGACAAAGTCCTTTACAAGACGAAGCCTCAGAAGAACGTCCAGTTTCAACTCCGCTTTCGCTTCCGGAGGCGCTAGCTTCAACACGGGATCGGCAGCTCCGCACGATCAGCGCCTTCGAGAAACTCAGCGGTTGGCTAAGGTTCGCGTCGATAATTTCGTAGTCGTTAACTCTCGCCTCCCTTCAAGGGCATCGTCACTACGCCTGGCGGAGCCCCGTCTACTTCCCCACGACGTCAACGACAAAGAAGCCGGACCCAGTGCGGAGCCGCGCGCCTTCTGATGGGGATCAGGCTCTGGCGCTTGCCTGCGCGCGCAAGAGTCTGCGACGGTTCGATCTGGGCCGTGCGGGCAGGCAGCAGGAACCGTTAAACGATCCTGCTCCAAAACCATGGAAACGAGATCCTCCAACGTTGACAAGCTCTACGTGGAATCCTCAAGACGACCACGACGTGGAAACTAACAAGGGCTTCGGCGACATTCCGAATCTCGTGGGCCTGGGCCCTCGCAGAACATCGCCATCAGCACGCAAGTTCATGACGACGTCTTTCGATCATAGGGCTCGCACGGTCGTGCAACGCAAGGAGGCCAGCAAGCCGTGGGAGAGCATCGTGAAGCGTGATAAGCACGTCAGAATGAAAAGGCGCACCCGGCCGTGAAGGCACGGTCACCGACACATCGGACGACGTCGCTTTCGTCCCCGTCAACCGGATCGGAGGCAAAGGCAGAATCGGGCACCGCCAGCAATCCGGCAGCGGTCTCTGCGATGCCCGGATATCCGCCAAGCCCTCGAAGTCTGCCTCGAAGTCCTCCGCTACAAGCTACCAAGACCTGGGTTTGCACTTTAGAAGGAGAATCGCCGCGGCAAGCCTCCACATGACTCAACCTCCGCCTTCGAGCCAACAGCAAAAGTCTCACGTCCGGATTCTTCCGGTGCGAAAGAAGTGGAGGCGGCACGGGCTCAGCGAATCTGGTCTTCGAGGAGCGCGAGCGAAGCAGCGCCCGAAGCCACATCGGATCAGCTCGAAGAATGGGCTGCTCTCGACGGACGCCCTCCTCAGCGGCGACGTTCTCTTCGAGAGCGAGTTAAACTGGAGCTCGGTAAGCACCGAGGCGCCGCGTGATCGACCTCTCGCGGTACGCATCGATCGAGAGTTCTTCAACCTCGTTGAGCCTGGAAAGCGACTCGTCGAAGGCGCGCTCGCGCACGGTCGCGGACGGGCATCTGACGCATCGCCTTCCCGGTCGGCGGAACGGATCAAACCAATCCGCAGTATTCGGGAGAGCACCAGTGGTCAGGGCGTATTCGGCACGTTCCGATTCGGCGAATCCACCCAGGCTGCCAGGCGCCGCTTCGCGGGCAGGCCCGGCTCCACTCAGTACGGCGTAGCTCGGCGGAAGCGCACAACGCCCAGATGTGACGATCCCGCGGAACGCGAAGCGCGGGCGCGCCGAACCGGCCTCAGTCGTCCGCGCGGTCCTGGGGCATCGAAACATCCCACTGGCTCTCTTCCGCCGAGCTCTGCGCGAGCTCGCGGAACAAATGGTTCAAATCTGCGTGCGGCGGGAGAGTTTGAAGCGGGCCAGCGCAAGAATCTCGGCGGGCAGGGCGGGCCCTTGGCGACCGAATCTCCGGCAACCACCCCGCCTCAGAAACCCACCGGCTTTCGCCCTGCACAAGTCCAAACTGCGCGCGGAAACGCCATTTGGCGGCGCGCATCGGCATCACTCTCATCATCCTCTTAGTGTTGCTCATCGCATGGCCCGCCCACCTTATCCATTACGGAAATTGAAGTGCCCACAACGGATGGAGGCCCTCGGACAAGGCTGATACGCTCCAGGATCAACGTGTACCTAATTCCTGTCGGTCGATAAGCGTGAAAAGGGGGCGATCGACGACTCCGATCAGCGCCAACGTTCGACACGATCATGCTTTGGCATCGTACCCGAACTGCGCAAGCCTGCGTGCCGCCCCCGCGAGACGCTTACGTCAAGATCCCGGACAACGGCAGCGGCAAAGCTCAACTCCGCTTTACTCGATTGGCGGCTAAGCTCCCCGTCCGCACAGTCGAAGATGGTTTACAGTTTGAAAGTCGATCACTACGTCGAGGTCTCTTTCGATGGGCGGCGTCCAACTTCACTCGTCGAAGCAGTCGGCGGCGTCACATAACTTCGCTACGACGCTGATGTCAACGACCGCGACTCGGGCATGGTCTGGAGCAGGTGCCATGACGCCGACGTGGCCCACCGCTGCGTTCTCCCTGACGCGCAAGGCCGATCCTTTGGGTGACATCGGCCGGGCGTGCTGCGGCAACGCCAAGTGGTATCAAAAGTCGTGTCAGAAAGCGGCTTCTCGACATTTGTCAATCCGATGCGTCGCGGGCGCTTGTCGGCACAGTGGCCGAACATCTGACGGTGGACCCGGACACCGATGATCGCCCTGGGCAGAGCCGGGCCGAGCATGGCCGCAACGTCATGCCCGTACCGGCGGGCGCTATGCCCGCCGATATCCGACATGAACCATCGGGTGAACAGGCAGTCCGCCGTGCGGCTCGGACCCTCCCAATAAGATCGACGGATTTTTCGAGAAGCCCGCCAGGGCTCCTCACATGACCGCCGACTTTATTCGCCCGTGGCCCGCTCCGGTAGGTGACCATCACAGGCGTGCGCGGAGGGCCGTTCCTTTCGCTTTGGCCGCCTGCCCGCAGTTCGTCCCCGGAAGGCGACCATTCGGTCGCGGAACTCCGGATCCTCGGGGCGCTTCCGATGATTCTCGCGGCAGGCAGGAGGTTTCGGGCGCCCGCAATCGACACGGTAGCCACCGGAACACCCGCGGGCATCTGGACAATCGACATGAGCGAGTCCATTCCATCCAAGTACCGCAGCGAACCGAACGCCAATAACCGGCAGCGCGGCGTCAGCGAGGCCAGCATTCCCGGCAAGTGAGCTGCGCCTCCCGCACCGGCGATGATGACGCGCAGGCCCCTTTCGCTTGCATTTCGCCATAAAGTCGACCATGTCTCGGCATGCGGTGGGCGGAGACGACGTCGACCGTAGCTCATCCCAAAATCATCGAGAAGCCGACGCGGCGGGCTCCATGACCTTCCAGTCCGAATCCGATCCCATGACGATTCCAACGATTGCATCATGCCTCGATTTTCATGCCATTCAAATGCCTCACCCATGCGCAGGTTCCATACACGGGGCGCGCACTACTCAGACTGTACGGGCGCCGACTCTACGGGCGCAGGCGCGCCCGATTGAGCCACCACAGGGCGGGCGCGTTTCAGCTAACACAAGCGTCGTTGCCCTCACAGACTGCGCGGCCTGCGGACTTGAGGGCGCAACGACGTCGTTTCTCATCCCTTTGCTGCTGGGTCTCGTCGTTCTCCGGCGAGAATTTCGACGACCTCATGCGCTCGGGCTTCTCACCGCGTCAAGGTCGTCACCGCACACGGTCACACGCCCCAGCTGCGACCCGGCTCGACCCTCTTGCTGCAAATGCGAATTTTCGCGGCCGGGTTGTTGGCCATCGCTGTCGAAAACGCGTCTCGCGGGTCTTCGAGCTGCGAACCAAGAAGATTGACCATGACCGTCCATGGTGCGCGCTCGCCCGTGGCACCGAGCGGGAAGGTCGAGCACCGCTCGAAGGTGCTGTTCGAATTGACTCGTCACCGCCCCTTCAATCGTCCAGTGGCCCTGAATTGTGAGGGCGCATCGCCAGTTCGTTGACGAGAACGCGTCCCCGTCGCATCGACGAACATCTCCACGGCCAAAATCCCCACCACGCCCAGCCGATCAGCTACGGTTTCGGCGATTTTCAGCCGCGCGCCGAGCGACGTCGGCATCGACGCGCGCCGGCGCAATCGTTTCGCACACACGCGCTGGATGGTCTCGACGGCGCACCAGCTGACGGTCTGCCCACCGGGCGGCGCGCACGAGCCGAGCGATCTCACAGGCGAAGGGAACGAACTCTTCGACGAGCATCCTTCGTCGCCGGCGTCGGCGAACCATCTGCGAATCGGTGCGGACGTTTCGAGTCTCACGTCTTCTTCGGCAACCGGGATTCTCCTGTGAAAACCAGGGCGAATCTCGGCAACTCCCCTTGCCGTCGTATCCATCACGCGGAGTTTTGAGAATCGCTTTTCCCCTCAGCTCCCGCACCGCTTCCACGATGTCTTCTCATTCTTCGCGGCAAACCAACGCGGACACTGATTCCCCAGCTCTCCGAGTCTCGCCGCATGAGGAGCTTGTCCCGAGCGAAGGCGGGCGACGAAGCCCCCGGGCGGACCGACTACCTTATCGGCTGCCGCGAGCAACTCCCATCGGGAACGTGTTCGTGCTCGACGGTTAGAACATCGACGCCCCTCGGCAAGGGCGCGAGGATTGCTGCGACGTCGTCGGCGGCCCCAACTTCCGAATGGGACGACCTGGCCGGTCGCGCCGTCTGCAGCTCGACCAAAGCCCTCAAATCGATTCCTAGGTACGGCTGCTTCGCATCATGCGTGCGCCAATTGCCTGCCGCCGATAACGCCCACACGCGGGCTCGCGCGGTCGCACCCGTGCCGACAACCTTGTCACGGGCCACATTCCGCACCGCTCGTCTTTGTTGCGCGCACCGCTGGCCCCATTGCGTGTTTCGGTCGCATTGTCATGGGCCGCACTCGTTCCGACGGCTTCCGTTATGGGCCACATTTCCTCCCGGGGCCCTCTACATTCCAGCCTGTGTATTTTTACCATTATCGCCGGTTACACTTACGTGGTGCTGTCGAATCTCATGCGCAAGCTTCTGCGAGGCCAGACGTTCCCACGAATGGTGTCGAATTCTTGCAGTTCTGCACAGTCGGTCTGGGCGCTTACATTGTCGACGTCGGCCCTTTTTAATCTTCTGGCTTACTCGCTTCCCATCGACCTCCCAGGCGACAGTCGTTGACAGCCAAGATCATCTCGGTGACGGTCTCGGTGATCTTCGCGTGGATAGCCAACAGAATGTGGACGTTCGAGAAGAGGCGAAGCGAGAACAAGCCCCGGGAATTCGCCATGTTCGCGCTCGTCAACCTCGCGGCGGTCTGCTCATTGCCCTCGGCTGTCCTCGGTTTCTCGCGTTACGTTCTGCATCTGACCACCCAGGTCGCAGACAATATTTCTGGCAACGTGGTCGGCCTTATACCGGCACCGCCTTCCGTTACATCATGTATCGATATTTCGTTTTTCCCCGACGTCGCAAAGCGCGGACGCTGCTCGCTGACGTCGCATCCGGATGCGGCACCGAAATTGGCTGAGACTGGCGGCGGCAAGAGACCCGCCGCATCCGGCTTCACCTCCGGCGTCTGCGCGCCCCTCACCGAGACGATCGCGCCGGCAGGCAAGATTTCTGCGGATTGATCGATTTGGGAACGGCGTTGAGCGTCAGTCGGAAAATCGGCGGAGCAGCCCTGGGCGAGCTCGAGCTCGCCTCCGGCGCCCTCTGCGAGTCCGCGCGCCAGCGGAAGACCGATTCCCGTCGACCCGCCGGTAGACACGCCCTTATTGAAGATCGCGTCCACGAGATCTTCGCGCAATGCCTTCGCCCTCATCGGAAACGTCAATCACCACGCCCTGCCGACTCTTCCGGGCCGCCACTCGTCGCTCCTGCCGTACTTGGAGCGAGTTCTCGATAAGCGTGGCTACAATCTGCGCCAAAGCACCCGGAGCGGCCAGCACCGAAACCCCGGCGTCGTCCCTCGGAATACCAGGCCTCGCCGGCTTTTGGCGAACGAACGCTCTATCCATCGGCTCAATGCTGCTCGAAAAGCTTAGAAGCGGGAACGGCTTCGGTGCTAGCTTCCACCGCCCGCGAAGAACGCAGAAGATCGGTGACGACGCCCGTGAGCCGCTCCACCTGTTCCAGGCACGATGCCGCCTCTTGGCGAACTTCCTCCTGCTCGGAAAGATACTCGATCTCCTCGAGCCGCATCGAGAGAGCCGTGAGAGGCGTGCGCAGCTGATGGATGTATCGGCCGCGAATTGCCGTTCGGCGGCACCGCCCGGCCATGCGATCGGCGGTGCGCACGAGTTCTTCATAAACCAGGTCGATCTCTTCAATTCCGGACTTCTTCATCCGTGGCTCGCCTCGGCCCGCGCCAATCTGCTCGGCAGCTGCGGCGAGGTAAATGAGGGGCGCCGATATTCGCCGAGACTGACGGCGCGCCAAGGCGACGGGCCACGGCAAAGGATGTTGCCACAGCGGCGATTCCAAGCCCACGAACAGCCCAATCCTGCGCCACACCGCGCTTTTCGCGATACCCACGGTCACTTGGGCGCCCGATCTTCCGGCGGCGGTGTGTTCAATGACCTCACCGTTCGGCCGCGTCGCCTACCTGCCTCGTCTCATCTTGCATCTTCACGCGAACGTACATGGATAGGTTGCACCTCTCGCCGTCGCCTGCATGACGTCGAGGGGCAGCGCGTGGCCGCCGCCCGCCCGCTGATCCATGACATTGAGATCGACTACGTTGGCGATTTGCGTCGCCCTGCGATGAACGTCGTCGTCTGCACTCACGGAGGATGTAAAGCGACCCCAAGGCCATCCCCGGGATCCCTAGCAGCAGGACGGCTATCAGCACGGCCACCGTCGTCATCGTCAGGGCGCGCCTGCGCATGCCCTACTCCTCTCCGAGCCGGAATCCCACTCCGCGCACGGTGGAGATGTAGTGAGGATCTGAAACGGAATCCGCAGTTTGCGCCGCAACCACGAAATGTGCATGTCGAGCTTCTTCGACGCCCCATCTTCGGAGTCGTCCCACACCTCCTGCATGATTTCCGCGGAGACGGCCCGGCCCGCATTGCGTGCGAGGACAACCAGCAGGTCATATTCTTGCCCGAGACCCCCAGCTCGGAAACCCCTCGTGTGACCTTATGCGACGTCGATGACGAGGTCCTGAACCCGGATGACCTCGCCTTCACCGCCTTCGCTTCGCCGCAAAACCGCCCGAACTCGCGCGAGAAGCTCCGCAAGGCGGAAAGGCTTGGTAACGTAATCGTCAGCACCCGCATCAAGGCCAACCACCATGTCGACCTCTTCGGAACGAGCCGTGAGAATAAGAATGGGGAAGATCCAGCTATCTGCCCGCGCGTGCCGCGCGAACGTCAAGGCCGTCCATATCCGGCAGGCCGAGGTCCAGGATCGCGACGTCCACACCGGCGCCCATCGCGTCGATGGCCTCCCCGTCCGGTCTCTGCAAGGAGTACGTCATATCCCCTCGCCCGAGGGCGCGCATGAGTGGTCCTGAGATCGCAGTGTCGTCCTCTACAAGAAGCATTTTGGTCATGGGGTAATTCTAAAGCAATTCCGTTAAAATTTTGCCCTTTGTCTTGGTATTCCTTTACCATTGCGACACCACGTTCGACTCACCGGGTCGCCGCCATTCCACAAGGGCGAATCCCTTTTCACGAGGATGGCATCTTCCGAACCCTCAACGGCCTCAATCTTTCCGAATCCCCTGAAGATCTGGGCCGCCGGCTGTAACCAGGGTGTACCCTGCCCGGCAACTGGGAGCGCAAGGATTCGGCAGTTTCGCTGTCGGTCAGAATTGCACCGGCCTCGGCCACGTCGACCAGGCGCGAAGCGAGGTTTACCTTCGGCCCGAAAATGTCGCCAAAACGGGAAACGACGCCTCCCCACACCAGGGAGGCCCGCACGGGGAGCATTCTGGGAACGTTGCGCAGCTCATCAACGACATTCGTGACGACTTTCGCTCCCCGTGTCGAGATCGTCGGCGATGTACAGGAAGGCGTCTCCGATGCTCTTGACCACCCGGGCTCCGTGGGCGTGGATGACCCTGCGGCACGTGAAATCGAATTCCTCGATGAGCTCGATGAACTCGGCTGATCCCAGTTCGTTCGAGCGATTGGTGAACGCAACCATGTCGATAAAACCGAAAGCCTCCGGCGCAGAGTGACTTCGGAGGCCCTCTGTCATTCCATCTGCGAGTACCTCGGTCTCGCTGCGACGCAGAAGGGCGACCATGTGGCGCCTCCACGAGTACTCCATTTGCTGACGCAGGTATTCCCCGTAATCGGCAACTGTTGTCGAGCACCCAGAATCTGGCGGGAGATGCCATCGCCCCAGTTCCCCTGCGCGCGTAATCAACGAGCACCTCGTGCTGCCACAGGACGAGGCGGTCAGACATATGCGACTGGGCGCGATTGAGCGATCTCGAGGGTTTCGTTGGTGAGCAGGCCGGAGCACAAAGCTCGCGCGTGCAGTCGCATGGCATCGACGTCGCCGTCGGTGAAGATCCTCTTTTCCCGCTTGTCCGAGATCGTCGGAAAGCCCATGGCCAGCCAAAATCGAAGCGCCGTATCCACGTCAAGCCCGGCGAGCTCGGCCGCCTGCTCCAGGGTGTACTTCTCTCCCCCTCCGAGCATGCCCCAAGCGTAGCGCTCAACCGTATTCACGGGTTTACTGGCATCTTGTGGAACCTGCGGAGTGCCGCTGCCCGGCGCGCGACGTCGCTTTCGACCTCCGTGCGCTCTTCGGTCCCGTTGTCGTCTCGCGTCAGGTTCACATACCCCCTCACTTTGTGCGTTCAATCACACACTATACGGTACCGAAGCGGTCCACGTCACGTATCTCCTGCCGAGCGTCGCAATCGGGCCGAGCGTGCGACACCTGCCTCTTCGGCCCCCTCCCAGCGAATCCCGACCTCGATATTCGAACGGATAGCACCGTTGCCCGAACGGATACAAATACTCCTGTAGCCCCGAGGGTTTGACTCGATAAACTGGACACATGACGAATACCCGCACCCCAAGCGCCATCGACGCACTCGCGAACGAGTACTTTCACGCAAATCTCGCTTTTGTTTCCCGAGGCGGCGACATCCGTGGGCACCGACGATGCCGACCACGGCACCTCTCGGATTACTCACCGGCAGGTGTGGATAAGCAACGGAATTTGATATCCGGGACCCTCACCAAGCTCAACTCGCTTCCGGTCACCGACGACGTCGACCGGATCACCGTGGCGGCGATGAACGAACGACTCGGCTTGAGCTTGAGCTCATCGACTCTGGCGAGCAGACCGGGAAATCAACGTGATCGTCTCGCCCGTGCAGGGCATCCGACATTCGATCCTCGTGCCCACTGGAGACCGAAGAAGATTGGGGGACATCAATCGTCGTCTCGGCGCGGTGGCCGGGAGCTTTGAGGGTACAAAGAATCTTTGCGGCAGCGGATCGCTCGGTCCGGCAATCCTGGCACGCCAAGTGGAGAAGTGCGCCGAGCAGTGCGAGGGGCGGCGGGGGCGAACCTCTTCCTCCACCTGGTGAACAAGCGGTCCGATCTCGCCACGAACGCCGACACTGCACGCGTGGCCTACGGTCAGCTCGCTGAGTTCTTGCAGGCAGGAGGTGCTGCCAACTGCGGTGGAGGAAGACGCCGTGGGGCCGCGAGCGATACAGCCTTTTTCTCGTTTCTTCCTGGGTCGGACATCGACTTGGACGAAACTTGCGAGTGGGCAAGGCCGAACTCGCGGGGATCATCGCGGAGCAGGAGAGGATCGCTCGCGAGCTCTACGGGCCGGGCGTCGGCGTGCGCGAAGCGATGGAAAGACTCGACTCGGACCCGGCGCGCAAACCGTACGGGGTCGACGCTCTGCGAGAGTGGATGCAGGAGACGGCCGACGCTTCGATCGTCGCGATGTCTGAACATTTCAACATTCCCGAGCCGCTTCGCCAAGATCGAGTGCTGCTTGGCGCCTTCGGGCACCGGATCATCTACTACACGCCGCCAACGGGCGATTTTTCGCGCCCGCCGCATGTGGTGGTCCGTCCCTCCGAGCCAGGGAATTCGCGAGCTGGCAGGAGAAAACCACCGTCTCACCACGAGGGCGTCCCCGGCCACCATCTTCAGATCGGGCTAGCGACGTATCTGCGCGATTCGCTCAATGACTGGCGTCGCAGCGGATGCTGGGGCGTCGGGTCACGGCGAAGGGTGGGCCTCTACGCCGAGCAGCTATGGCCGAACTCGGCACATGGACGAGTTGGGCGACCGGATGGGCGTGCTTGACTCGATGCGGCTGCGCACCGCGCGTGGTGGTGGATCTTGGCGTCCACCTGCGCAAGGATGCCGGCCCGTGGGCGAGGGCGTGGGACGCCGATTCGGCGTGGCGCTTTCGCGGAAAACGTCGCCAGCGACGACGCCTTCCTGCGCCTTCGAGCTCAACCGCTACCTGGGGTGGCTCGGGCCAGGCGCCGTCGTACAAGATCGGCCAACGCATCTGGACGCAGCTTTCGGCGAGGAGGCCCGAGCGAAAGAGGGGGCGAATTTCGACCTCAAGGCGTGGCACACTGAAAGCCCTGTCGATCGGCCTCGGTGGGCCTGGACGTTCTGCGCGAGGCCCTGGCGTGAGTGGGTCCCTCTCGGGAGCATACGGGAGGGCATGACTCGGCGGGCACCCGCCCAGCGCCTCAGCGGACGCGCGGCGGCAGGCTCGGCCTGACGGGCAACGGACCGCTCCGGCTGGCCCTGGCCAGTAAATCGCCCGCGCGGCTGGCCACGCTGCGGGCTGCGGGTTTCGATCCGCTCGTTCGAGGTCTCCGACGTCGACGAAGAAGCCCTCTCGAATCGGTCCGGCGGCGGCTGGCGCAAAGGTCCCGCCCTCGCAACGGCGAAGGCCCGTGCGGTGGCATATGACCCGCGCGAGGTGGCGGAGGCCGATTTCGTGGTCGGCTGCGATTCGATGTTCGAGTTCGACGGCCAGGTGGTTGGCAAGCCCGGCAGCCCAGAGGAGGCGCGGGAACGCATTGCGCGTATGGCCGGGCGCAGCGGAGTCCTTCACACGGGTCACCAGATCGTCCATTTGATAGCGGGCGTCGCTGGGGGCGGTTTCCCACGCCGTCGTCCATTTCGCGCCGATGTCCGACGCCGAAAGTCGAGGCATACGTCGCCACCGGGGAGCCGCTGCATGTGGCGGGTGCCTTCACCGTGGACGGGCTGGGTGAGGCCGTTTGTCGAGAGGGTCGACGGCGACTATCACGGCGTGGTCGGCATCTCGCCGCTGCTGCTGCGCGCGATGCTCGCGAACTGGGGCGTCTCCGATCACCCGGCCGTGGCAGCCGCCGGTCGAGTCGGCGGGCGACGCGGCACACTCGCCCGCTGTCGATTTGTCTTGGCCGCCGCGGATGGCACTCCATCCGATAGCGGCATCGACAGTGGTGCTGCCGGCGTCGCCGATGCGAGCGGTGCAGCGGAACTGCCGGCTGCAAGTTTGGGACGCCTGAAAACCCGGCGGCAAGCCATCGAGCGACAGGACACCGAGCGGCAAGCCCTTGAGCGACAGGACACCGAGCGCCAGTGCTGCGCGGCAAGCTGCACAGCGGCAGACGCCGAAAAGGCGCGGACGGTTTCATTTGTGCACCTGCGGGGTCGAGCACTGGGGCTTGGCTGGCGCTGCGGATTCTCGCTTCCGCGAGCGCGCGAATCGATCGAGGTGCTCGTAGCTGCGCGCCGAATGGTCGCATTCGGGCGGAACATGGTCGAACCCGGCGGGGCGATTGATGGTCGGAGACCCCTGCTGGAGGGCGGCGCTGCGCGAATTCGAGGAGGAGACTGCGATCGGCGCGCAGCCTCGACGTGGTCGGCAACATCGTGCGCGATCACGGCGACTGGCGCTACACGACGTTCGCAGCTCGCTGCGAGACGTGCCGAGCCCGTGCCCAACGACGATCCCACTCGCGCTCGAATGGGCGCCCCTTGACGATGTGCTGAGAGGGCCGCCCCGACCGGCCGGTACACCCGCTTTCGCGGAGGATCTGCCGCGCCTGGCCGAGGTCATCTGCGGCGCTGCAAGCTGACTGGCCTTCCCCAGGCACTCCCCTAGCCTCCCATGCATCCATTCAGACGGCTCGCCTTTTCCCGACCACCAATCACCTTCGCTGGCCTTCACGACTGCTTCCCACGATGTCGCTCATCGGGCGCTTGGGATGCTGGTGGCTGACCTTCGGCGGAGTTGCGCCCCCGAATACAATGTCCGCATGGATCAGTTCATCATCCCCGCCGTCTGGTGCACGGAACCGCCGCCGAGGCGGCCGAGTCTACGCCGAGCATTCCTTCCGCGAGGGCTCCGTCGTCGAGCGAGCACCCGGGCTTGCGGCGACGGTCAGCATCCACGGTTTCAGGCTCTCGCTCATCGACGGCGGCAAACCAGTACGCCCCGAACCCGTCGATCAGCTGCATCCTGAACTTTGATCCACTTCTGTTCGGCGGCGAGGAACAGGCCCGAACCTGCCTTTGATGAGCTTTCACGAGCGGCTCTCCGCCGGCGGCGTCCTCGCGGAGCTGGGCGAGTACCTTCTCGCCGCGCTACGCCTGGGTCCGCGACCGCTTCGGCATGACCTGGCGGCTCATGCTCACCGACCCCTGCCGGCGAGCCGCGGCCTCGTCCTCCCCCGTGCTTCACGTTCGGCGGCGCCAACCACGCCAAGCGCCGAGGAGGCCACCGAGGCCTGATCGCCCTGCTCGACGACGCCCACCGCGGGAGCGCTCGCCGCGAAGGCGGGCCGACGGAGGCCGGCACGGTCGCATGTTCACCGACTTCACCCTGCGCGGCACATGGATGGCGGCCATGGACTCTGAACCTTCCACGACTTCGCCTTCACACCCGGGGTCTCCAATGATCGTCTCGTGCCGGGACCAGGAGGAGATCGACCGTACTGGGCAGGCCTGTCGGCGGTGCCTGCAGCCGAGCGCGTGGCTGGTGCGACACGACCGCTGGGGCGTCTCCTGGCGGTGGTCCCCGCAACATCGTCTGAGCTTCATGGCCGACGCGGCCACGCGCGAGCGATCCCGCAGATGGGCAAAATCGACCTGGCCAGCCTGTGAGCCGCCGTCGGCCCCTCACCATCTGACTCCGCCCAATCCCTCGACGGTCATCCGACACGGCGCGGAATGAGCCAAGTCAAGTCAGCAACCTGACCGCCCCGTCTTTCCGCGCGGCCTTCTGACGACTCGCCCCTCCCCTCTGGCGGACTCGCCCTTCATCTCTAAGGACTCGCCCTCCCAGCAAACGCCCAGTATTCTCTTTGCAGGCTTGGGCGCATGAGTGCAAAGAACGCGTGGGCCGAGGCCTGGCAACCGTTTCCGACGGACGTATTCTCGATGTGTGGTACCCGGAGCTCGGCTCGGCGAACCCGCCGATGGCGCGGACCCAGGCTGGCTGAGACCGAAGACCAGATTCGCGCGGTCCAAACGCGGCCGTCACAACATCGATCGACGTCGACGCCGCCCCTCGAGAGAACGCGGCAGACGCCTACTTGCGCCTGCATTTGCTGTCCCATCGGCTCGTGCGCCCGAACGAGATCAACCTGAGGGAATCTTCGGCGTCCTCGAAAATGTGGCGTGGACGAATCTGGGACCCGTGGCCGTGGACAAGCTGACCGAGGTGAAGCTGACGCCCGCGCGGCCGGCGCGAACCTGCAGGTTTCTCGGCGTCGACAAGTTCCCGCGGATGAGTCGACTACGTCGTGCCTTCGGGCGTGCGCATCGCCGACGGCAACACGTGCGCCTGGGCGCACATCTGGCTGAGGGAACCACCGTTATGCACGCCGGTTTCGTCAATTTCAACGCGGAACCTTGGGCAACGCGATGGTCGAGGCCGATTTCTCAGGGAGTGGTGATCGGCGTCGGTTCCGATATCGGCGGCGGTGCCTCCACGATGGGCACGCTCTCCGGCGGCGGCAAGGAACGGGTGCGCGTGGGTGAACGCTCGCTCGTGGGCGCGAACGCGGAATCGGCATCGCGCTCGGCGACGACTGCATCGTTGAGGCCGGTCTGTACGTCGCAGCCGGAACGAAGGTCGTCAGTCCCGCCGGTCGAGCGCGAGGGCGGCGAACCGCGCGTAGTCTCGGCTCGTGAGCTTTCCGGCGCGAACAACATCCTGTTCCGCCGCACCTCGATCACCGGCGCCGTTGAGGCGGTCCCCCGCGCGGGCACGGGAATCGAGTTGAACTCGGCGCTCCACGCCAACTGACCGGTCTGGCGAGTCAGGTCGTCTGCCATCGGCTCGTGACCCCTCACTAACAGGTCCCGCGCATTTAGCGACAGTTCCTGTACCTTAAGCGACAGGTTTTAAACTCTAAGCCGTCTTCGCCAGAGGTCTGCCCCGCCACGGCGGACCCTCTTTAGCGGCTTTGAGATATTCCTCGCGATCGACGTCATACTCGCTAACCGCCTGTGCATCGGCGACGATGTCGCTCAACGCCTCGTCGGCTCGCCCGTCGCCGCCGTTTCTGGTATTCCAGCACGTCCGTCAGGTAGAGCTGGCGGTGCCGCCGCTTCCGGAAGAACGGAATCTCACCGTCATCAAGGATCCGTATAAGCGTTGGTCGCGAGATCCCAAGCAGGTCGGCGGCCTGTTGCGTCGAGAGCATCGTGTGCTGCGGAACGATGCTGACCGCCATCCCCCGACGCATCGCCTCGTCTACATGCCTGAGTATGTCAACCGCCTCAGCCGAAAGCTCGACGGCCTCCTTTCCCCAAGTACCAGTCGAGCCCTCTCGTTTCTTTCAGCCACGGCAATGTCGGCAAGACGCTGAAGCTTCTGACTGAACTCTGGATCGACGTTCTGATCGAGCTCTTCGGGAAGAAATGTTCTGCTTTCAATGGCTTCGGGCATCACCATCCTCCTGGACGCGTCGCCGGCAAAGACAGTCAGACTGTTCGTTTTTGTTCGTTTCAATCGTACTGTTCGTTTTGTCGCTGCTCCAAGACTCGATCGTTGTTCTTCATTGAGACAGACCGATTTTTCATTGGAATAGACCTCGACGAAGACTGAGCAAATATCTTCACAAGCCCCTTTGCGGCAGCTAGCCCGGTCGTTAGCCCTCCGCAGCCAGCCCAGCCGCAGCACTCGGGCAGACGCGGCAGGCGTCGAACCGCTTCGTCGATAGCGGGAGTCGGTTGCCGTGAGGAGAGATTCGCACGCGGTCGCGCCCGGCCTCGCCGTAGAAATCGCCCGGGGCGACGACTATGCCCAGCTCGGCGCACGCCCGAACGATGTCCCAGCCGGTCGGCGCCTCTACAGCGCTGCCGCCATCGCGATTAGAACCAGCCGCACCGCCGCCAACATCGGCGCCGGAATCGCCAACCATGGCACCAACGTCGCCGCCCGCATCAGCGACAGAATCGCCGCCAGCTGCGCCTGCCGCGAGTCACGCCGTCGCTCGGCGCTTTGCCGCCGCCCAAATGTAAAGCCCCGGCCACGGACAGCGGGTCATTGACCAGACCCGCGGCGTCGAGCACTGCCAGGAGCTTCTCGCGCCTGCGCGCGTAGACTGCCCGCTGCTCGGCCACATGCGCGTCGTCGCCCAGCGCCCACGTCATCGCGGCCTGCACCGGCCCGGGCATGAGGAATCCCCGCGTGCTTGCGGATCTCGGCAATCGGCCCGATCATCGCCGGGTCGCCCGCGAGGAAGGCCGCCCGGTAACCGGCCATATTCGACCGTTTGGACAGCGAATACAGGCAATAGGAGGCCCGCGACGTCGCCGTCGCACACCCGCTCGTCCAGGATCGACGGCGCCTCGGAAACATCCCACGCGAGCTCCGGCGTAGCACTCATCACTGGCAACCACGACGCCGCGCTCCCGCGCCCACTCGACGATCGCCCGCAGGCGCTCCACGCCGAGCACGTGCCCGTCAGGGGTTTCCCGGAGAATCAGCCAGAGCATGCTCATCGCGGGCCACGTCGAAGGGTCGGCGTCTGTAGTCCACGGGCATGGGTGTGGCGCCAGCAGGCGCGCGCCGACGTCGTACGTCGGGTAGGAGGCTCGCGGAAGCCGACCGTATCCCCTGCCCCGAGCCCGAGAAGCGAAGGCAGCAAGGCCACCATTTCTTTCGAGCCGATCGTGGGAAGCACGCCTACCTGGGCACGTACGCCGCGTCGGCGCTCCAACCACCCGCGAATGGCTGCACGCAGCTCGGCCGTTCCCACCGTCAGGGATAGCCGTGGGCGTTGCAAGCCTCGGCCAAAGCCTCGCGCGCGCCCGGTGGAACCGAATCGACCGGCGTGCCGATCGTCAGATCCACAACGCCGTCAGGATCCGCCGCGGCGCGCTCCCGAATAGGCACAAGGGAATCCCACGGAAAATCTGGCAGTTGCGCGCTGAAGAGCCCCATCACTCCCCCTGAGGTGGAAGTCCTGCAACGTACGGATGGTCACTGCCCGTAGGTCCCAATTGCTGGGCCCCACCGGGAGAACTGAGGTTATCAAAGAACCCGCATTGACAGATTCGAACACTCGACCATTCCTCGGGAAGGTCATCTTCGCAATAGATGGCCTCCACAGGGCATACGGGCTCGCAAGCGCCACAGTCCACGCACTCGTCCGGGTGGATGTACAACGTCCGCTCACCCTCGTAAATGCAGTCGACCGGGCATTCGTCGACGCAAGCGCGATCCATGACGTCGACGCACGGAAGCGCGATGATGTACGGCATTTCCTTCCTTCTTTCTTCGTGACTACAAGCCTAGTCCTGTTTAGGACTTTTGGGCTATTGCGTCACTTACTGCACACAACTTTCATGCGTGGGAGAGTACGTCCACTTGTAGCTGGAGTTATCGTGCACCTTCCCTCCGCGCGAAAACCTTTCGCGAGACGGTCACGGTGAATCCCGGGTCTCTCAGGGGGACGGCTCGCAGTTACGAGCCGGGTTGACCGCTTCGTCGTCGGAGAGACATGCAGTAGGGCTTTGACGTTGAAACGTCCAGCATCCCAATACTTGCGGACCACAGTTTCGAGTACACTCCTTCCGTCGGCAATCCAAGTGTCGATGACCGCACCATAAGGGGTGTTGTTCTTGAAAACCCTCATATCGTACTTGCCCCTGCCAAAGGGTCGATTCCATACCCATTGGGTAACGCGAGAAGTACCTCGAATGCGCTTATGCTCCACATCCACGAACCCGGCCCGGTATCCCAGGCTGAAAAGTATTTGTGAAAGCTGGAAGGCCTCCGCCGAAGGCGGTCGAATTGAAACCGTTGTCCACGACGCCCGAGGGACGAAACCGTGAGCTTTATCGATGGGCCCAAGCGTTTTGAGTAACGAAAACCCTCGCCAGGCTTGACGAGCGTGTTCGCGACCTTTTTCCGTGCCAACCTGAGGTTCGTTGTGCGGATCGCATCATTGGTCAGCGGGGTTTTCAATGGAGGAGACAACTTCTTTCACCCCCATCTTCTGGGCGTCTTCCGTCGTGAACTCGCTGGAACAGACTTCGTCGTGACCTCGACAGTGCGGTCCCCGTCGTCGCTGCTTCGGCCGCCGACTCGGCGAGCTTGGCCTCATCAACGCCAACGCCGTCTTCCGAGGGACCGATCTTTCGGAGTCGTGGTTGACAATCTCGATCTGGCATCCTTGCCCTCCTTTGAGCTTGGAAGGAGCAGCCTTGCGCACGATGTCGCCCCACCCCTCCGCATCGAGTTTGATCTTCAGTCGCCATCTTTTTCGACAAAGGTAGCCAATCGAAGCGAGCTGCTTGGCGTAACGGAGACGGGCGTCGAATCGACCTTGACCGTGGAGATTGCCGGAGACAAGCGGCTTGGCCAATTTTCGTGAGGGCTTCTTGGGCCTGAGAGTCCTTGATCTCGGGTTCCTTTTCTTCGACCGGCAGAACGATCGTCTTCCCGTCAAGCATGGTCTCGGTAATCTTCTTGACCGACTCATCACGGTTGAGCGACACGCCCTTGTGAGCCTTGGTCACCTTGGGCTTGATTCCCACAAATTTTTATCGATGCGTCAATCGGCTCGGTAACCGATTCCCTTGACCATGCTATCGACGGTTGCCTTCATCTTGGATTCGTTCACATCGACGGTGGGAGCAACATCCGACCCTCCGGTCATGTTGTCCCATATGCGAACCGGATTGAGCGAGAAGCCAGCGAGGGAATCGACGGTGGCACGCTCATTGAACTTCGCGTCGACCGACGACGGCTCGAAGGTTTGCTCCTTGCCGCCAATCGATACCTTGACAGGCCTCGATAGACGGCTTGAAAGCTGGGATTTGAGCTTGACCGCGGCATCCTCGCGAGACATGCCGCCGACCTTCACTCCCGCAACGGTGGTATTGCTGGGAATCTTGTCCGAGAAATAGAAGGCGGTCTCCACGTACAATCCTGAAAATGAGCGCTGCCGCGGCAACCCAGATCAGCGCCGACCGCTTCTGCCGAGCTCTTTCCGGGCTTCGCCTGTGCCTCTCTAGGCTCTTTGCCTCTCTAGGCTCTGCCCGCTTTCTCCGGAAACCGTGCGCTCGCCCTCTTCCGCAAATTCCGTCTGGACTTTCGGATCTGCTGTGTGAGCCTTCTTCTGAGGAACGTTCAGGCGTGGTTTCGCGGATGCGATGGATCGGCGACCTCCGAAGTTCCGGGCGGGAGTGGCCGATCTCGGCCTCCGCTTCTCCCGAGCCGGGTGCGACGGGTTCGACAAGCGCCCGCCGCAGGCGGCAGACCCGAGAAAGAGCCAGCCTCGTCTTCCTCGCGCGCATCGGAGATGACGCCTCCGCCGTCGAATCGGCCGGCGACCCGCGGAGTCCGGCATGCTCGAGCGATGGCATCGCGCAGCCCTGTCAGAGGAAGCGTCGAAAAGCGCGCGTATCCGAGGAGGCATCCATTCTCGGCGGAGCCAACGGAATATCAATATCCGAACGAGCAGGAATATCGGCGAATGTGTCAGAGGCAGCCGTCGCATCAGAAGCAACCTCAGTATCCGACGCAGATCCGGTACTCGACAGTGTCCCCGTGGCCGAGGCATTCGCATCCGGAGCTTCCCTCGTACCGGAGACTGTCGCACGCGAAACGGCGGCAGAACCCAAATCAACCGACAAATCGGAAGTCGTCGTTGATCCCTGAGCAGCTCCTGCGTCCCGGGAAATCGCGGAATCGGAAAATTCCGAGGGCGCCTCGGGGGCCGGAATATCATTGAGATTTGACGCAATCGGCGAATCGGGGAGAATCTTCGCGTCGTTAAAAGTACCCTTCGCGTCGCCTAAAGCACCGGTGTGGGCCGTCCGTGAGTTTTTCTCAACGGCGTCGGCAGAGGCATCACCGCCACCTTGCGGCTTTTCTGTTCGGTCTTCCTCGGGAACAGAGCCCTTGACGGATCCAACGGAGACTCCGGCGGACCCGATGGGACCCACCGAAGACGGAAATCGTTTGACCGCGGGAATCGTGGCGGTGTCGTCGCCGCTGTCCAAGCTGCCCGGAAGAGAGGTTGCGTCACCGCTAATGGCCTGGTCGGCATGTTCTCGACGGTCGGTGTGAACGTCTTTACCGTATTGGCGACGGCTCTCTTCATGGGCGTTCCTTTGATGAGGGCGCCTCGTCGCTGCGGTTCTCCCTCACGACGTCTTTCTTCACGACGTTTCTCTCGCGGGCGCGTACATCGCGAGTGCGGCGGTCGCTCGTCAGAGCGAGGCCGCAGTAGCGCTCGGCTCGGCAGCGTCCCCTTCCCACCCGCGCGGCCAAGCCATCCGTCAGGACGTCGGCGGAAGAATGAGGAGCTCCAACAGATATCTCACCGGCCTTGGCGTCGCCTGAAGCACCGGACGCTTCGCCTCGAACTTGCCCGGTCGCGCGCCAAACCGGTATCCGTCGCTTTTTGGTCGCTGTTTCGAGGCCCCAAATTCGGGTCTCGTCGAAGGCGCGGGTTTCGGTTCTGCCGCCTCTGGCACGACGGCGCATTGGGATCGGCTGGTTCCCCGGCCCGTCGGCGAACCGGGAACGGACGATGCGGAAGACGAAGGAATAGATGCGAAGACGAGGAAATAGCGGCGAAGGTGTGGAAAAAGAGAAGACGCATCCTTTGACGTCGTCTCTTTGGCCTTTTCTGGTTTGGCAACTTCCTCAGCTGCTCGGGCCTTGCCGGTTTCTTCAGATTTGGCACGGGTTGCTTCCAGACCGGGCATCCGCTTCAGGCGTGTTCCCAGCCTCGCCAGCGATCCTCGCCACGCCAGCGGCTCCGGCTCCGGCGACCTCAACCGCATCATCGCGCTTTGGCCATGCCGGAAGTTCCAGTTTCGCTGGAAATCCCGCGAGCAGCCTGATCCACTTTTGCCAGATCCGCCGGAGACACCAGCTTGATCAGCGACGTTGGCCTCACGGGAGCCGACGTCATGGCCTGACTTGCCAGAGGTACCAGCTCGACCAGCCTTGCCAGAGGCACCCGCACCTATCCCGGCTTTATCGGCGGCCGTAGCACACCGACGTCCGTCGCGGCATCCGCACCTGGGGCAACACGATCGATCGTAGAAGCATCCGCGCCTGCGGTCACACGTCTGGCCGCAGCCACTCCGCAGCTCCAGTCTCGCGATCAGTTGCAGCGGCATCGTCGCTCTGGCTTTTGCCGACCCCGCCGTGCTCTTGAGCGCGTCCGCAACGTTGTCAGCAACTTTGGCACCAACGTTGTCACCAACTTTGGCACCCGCCTCGCCGCTCGATTGTGGCGCACCTTAGCTGCGTCTCCGCCTTGGATGCAGCTCAGCCGCGCCCCCGGACCGAGATACGCCTTTAACAGCGTTCTCCAACTTCGGACGTGCCTCTAGCCAGATCCTCCGAGGACATACCTTGGTCGCGTCCCCGATTTAGACGCCACTTTGGCCGCGCCCTCGGATTTAGACACGACTTGACTGCGCCTTCCGACTTCGACGCGCCTTTCAGCCCTGCCTTCCGCATTTGAGCCACCCTGACCACACTTCCCTTGGACGTGCCTCCTGGCCGCCTTAGAAGCTTCTTCTTCGATCCTTCGCCCCTTTGGGCCTCACGACGGGAATCGTGCGTGATATCCGGATCATAACTAGAATCGCCGGTGTCCTTCACGGCGTCTTGGTCCGAACTCGAGTCGTTGGTTCGTGCGTCGCTTCCCGCTTGCCGTCTTGGGACTACCGCCGGGCTGCGGACAAATCAGGAGCATCAGGGGTTCTCGGGCTCTTGAGTCACGATGATGGATCCTTTCCTTCTTCTCCCCGGCGGGCACGAAACCCACCAGCGGGAACAATTGCGAGACAGGTGCGAAACAGCCAGAATTGCGACACCCACTGATCGGCTGAGACAAACGAGTCATTGCTCGGCGGGTACATGAGGAGCCACACCGCTGTCCCTGCGACGCCAACGGCAGCGGCAAGCCAAGCGGTGATCCATCCGCATTCGATCATGAACCAGGCGCCCGTGGCCACGATCGCGGATGACAAAACCAGCCGACGATTGGTACAGTCTACCGGTCCGGCATCGGACGATGGTCGCCAAAATTCCTACCACCGCCCCGCCGAGTAGACCGAGTATCATCTGTGCCGCTTTTGCGCATCGTCACTTTCCCTCCGGGCTCGCGCATTGGCCCCATATCGCTCCTGTGCGCCGAGGATGACCTTGCGGATGCGCACCGCCTCGGGCGTGACTTCGATGCATTCATCAAGTCGCCGCGAATTCGATGGATTCCTCCAACGTCAGCTTCCGAGGAGCCTGAAGAGTTTCGAAGACGTCGGCCGTGGCTGAACGCATATTGGTCATCTCCTTGGCGCGAACGACGTTGACGTCCATCATCTTCGTCGCGGGATTCTCCCCACAACCTGCCCCTCGTACACTCTCCCATTGCGCTCGACGAAGAACGTCCTCGATCCTCCAGTTTTGCAGAGCATAGGCGGTGACCCGCTCAGTCGATCGGAAACGAGCGAGCCCGTCGCCCGCGATTCGATTGGCCCGCCCACGGCGCGCGTACCCGTCGCCGATGGAAGAAGCGATGCCGGTTCCCCGTGTGCGTGAGGAATTGCGAACGGAAGCCGATCATCCCCGGGCCGGCACGACGAATTTCATGCGCACCCATCCCGAAACCGTGATTGGACATGGTTTCATCCGCCCCTTGCGCGCCGCCATATCTGTGTGACCGCGCCGAGGTACTCTCGGGAACGTCGATCGTGGTGCGCTCCATGGGCTCGTGCACCTTGCCATCGACTGTTTTCGTGACAACCTGCGGCTTGCCCACCGTCAATTCGAACCCTTCGCGCCGCATTTGCTCAATGAGAACCGCCAATGCGAGCTCTCCGCGATCTTGACCTCCCACTGGTCGGGGCGGTCCGTGGGCAGCACCCTGATCGAAACATTGCCGATAAGTTCCGCGTCGAGCCGGATCTTTGACCTGCGCGCAGTCAGCTTCTGTGCCCTTTACCTTGCCGGCCAAGGCGAGGTGTTGATGCTTCACCGTCATGGAAATCGCGGATCGTCGACGTGAATCGGCGGCAGCGGGCGAGGATCATCCATATCCGCAGGCAGTCGCCGATCGTGATGTCTTCGACACTCCGCAATTGCGACGATGTCGCCCGCATAAGCGCTTTGCGCCGGCTCGCGAGTCAATCCGTTGGTCACGAGCAGCTCGGAAATGTGCACGCGCTCAAGGGTTCCGTCTTTGCGTGAAAGCCCAGCCCAGGCTCCCCTTTTTTCACCCGCCCGAGTACACCCTCATCAGCGCGAGCCGCCCGAGGAACGGCGAAGCGTCAGGTTAGTCACCTGGGCGACGAGGCCTGCCTCGCCGTCATATAGAGGGGCGGGAATATAGTGCAAGATCGCTTCGAAAAGCGGCTCCAAATCGCGGTTGGCAGGCAGTTCTCCGTCCTCCGGACGGAGCGTATCGGCATACCCCGCCTTTGCAGCGCAGAATATGACGGGAATCTCCAAAAGCTGATCGAGCACCGAATCGTCGGGGTCGTCAAGGTCGGAACAAAGCGAGAGAAGCAGATCCTGAGTCTCATTGACCACCCTCGTCGATTCTGGCATCGGGGCGGTCGACCTTGTTGACCACAGTGATGACCGGAAGCTTCGCCTCGAGCGCTTTGCGCAGGACGAACCGGGTTTGGGGCAGCGGGCCTTCCGAAGCATCAACGAGCAGGACGACGCCGTCGACCATCGACAGCCCGCGTTCGACTTCCCCGCCAAAAATCGGCGTGCCCTGGGGTGCTCAATAACATTGATCGTCACCCTCAGGGCGTTGAACTTGGCAGCCGAGGGCCCGTGTAGTGGATCGCCGTGTTCTTCGCGAGGATCGTGATGCCTTCACGTTCCAGATCGCCGGAATCCACGACCCGCCCCGTCTTCTCGACGGTGGCGCGTTCGCCGAAAGCGCCCGACTGCCACAGCATGGCATCGACGAGTGTTGTCTTGCCGTGGTCGACGTGCGCCACAATGGCGACGTTTCGCAGGTCATAACGCGTTCTCAATGAATACTTGTCCTAACTCGACGCGCTTGCACCGGATTCTTCCTCCGCTGCCGTTCACTTGCGCGGGCGCACGATACGCCATCGAATATCCCTACGCGTGTAGGTTGGGAATAGCCTTATAAGGATGAATGTGTGACAGACCATGCGCAGGCTCTGTGAGACAGTCCGCCCATGCCCGCCGTTCGCTTCCATCTGCGCACTCCCAGCAGGCCGTCAAAGGCTCGTTGCTAGTCACTTTCGCCATCTTTTATCGAGGCGGCCAGTGTGATGGATTCGGCACGGGCTATCGCTCATTCCGCCTACGCTCATCGCCTCCGGTATCCTCGCTCTGGCTTACGTCTCTACTTTCGACCCCACGTGCTTCGACGACGAGGGCATCACCTGCAGAACTGGATTCGCACGGTGCGCATCCCCTGGGAGGAGTACTCCGGTCACGTATCGAAGTTGGGATTGGAAATTCTCAGCGGGCAAGGCAGCGACGCCGTGGCCTGCTACCCGCGGTCCATCAAGCGGAGCGATCGGGTGGAATCGCAAGACGGATTCTTCGCGGGTGGCTTTTGGACCGTCGCGGCAGGCGTATCGGCCCGAACCGGCGCTCAGGCCAAAGGCCAGTCTTCAATGGGCAACGCCTTTGCAGGCCAGGCTTGCGATCGACTCTGCACACAAGGAGGCGGCGAAACAGGGTAAAGCCGCCGATTTCTTCACCACCGGCAAAGACAAGGGCAACAGCACGTGCACCGTCAACGGCACTGGCGCCGACGAGTGTGGCAACAGCAGCAACGACATCAGTTACTCGCGCCGTCTATCACCCGTCTCAGCCTGCATATTGACAGCTGGAATCGCACTCCTCGCCGAGGGGATCAGGCAGGCCCTCAACCCTTGAAGGCCCTCGTCCCCGCGGCAAGTTATCTATCCTTTTGCCAGGCGAATCAGCCCCCGCCGGCTGCCATGACGAGTCTGTCCGCCTTCGCGGATCAAATCCGGCCTATAGCTTGAGCTCGGTGACCTCCTCGCCGAAGGAACGAAGCAATGTGTGACGTTCTTCGCGCCTGTGGCGTTGCTCCTCCGGCTCGGGAACGGGCGCCGCGGCCAAGAGCTCTTCGTGGATTCCTGGTGCGGATCATGCGAAAAACGGATGTACTGCAACCCCTGTTCGACGATCTTCCGTTCTGGAGCACCACGACCCGGTGGGCCAGCATGTCCACCACGGCGAGGTCGTGAGAGACGAACAGGCAGGCGAAGCCGAAGTCACGCTGAAGATCAGAGAGCATCGTCAGCACTTGGGCCTGCACGGAAACGTCGAGGGCCGACGTCGGCTCGTCGGCGATGAGAAGACTCGGGCTTGAGAACCAGGGGCTCGGGCGATGCACACGCGTTGACGCTGACCGCCGGAAAGCTCGTGCGGGAAGCGGTTGAATGTCGAACGCGGAAGGCTGACCGCGTCAAGAAGTTCATACACGCGTCGCTGCCGCTGGATCTTGTCTCCTTCACGGTGAACCATCAACGGCTCGGCGATACAGTCGCCGATCGGGAAACGAGGATTGAGAGAAGCGGCGGGATCTTGAAGACGACTCCCAGCATCTTTCCTGGCAGCCTGAGCTTCTGCTTTGGACATCCCCAGAAGGTCTCTGCCGAGTACTTTCGACGCTCTCGCCCACGGCGGAACCAGCCCCCAGCACGCATTTGCCGATCGTCGATTTGCCCGAACCCGATTCGCCCACGAGGCCCACTATTTCGCCGCGGGCGACGTCGAAGGACACCCCGTCCACTGCGCGGAAAGGCCTTGCCGTGCCGCTGTACTGATGGAGAGATCCGTCGTCTTGAGAACGGTTTCGAAAGGTCGATGGACCTCGTCACGCGACTCGTCAAAGCCGAATTGTGCCGGCCTCGCCCCCAAATGGGCACCGCACGCAGCACTCTTTGCGTATAGAGTGCTCGGGTGATTGAGCACAGCGTCCACCGAGCCCGACTCAACGATATTCCCCTTGAACATCACGTGGACGGTGTCGGCCATGTCCGCAACGACGCCCATCGAATGGGTGATGAGGAGAATGCCGGTGTTGAGCTTATCTTTGAGCGAGCGCAACAGGTCGAGAATGTCTGCGCTCGCACCGCGACGTCCAAGGCGGTGGTCGGCTCTGTCGGCGATGATGACCTTCGGATTGCACGAGATCGCCATGGCGATGACCACGCGCTGGCGCTGGCCGCCGGAAAGCTGATGCGGATATTGCTTGATCCGGGCTTCGGCGTCGTTCAATCCAACCATCTCGAGCAGCTCGGCCGCCCGTTTGCTCGCCGCGGCCCCGAAAGCGATCCCGTGTTGCTCGAGCGCCTCCGTCATTTGCCGCCCGATGGTCAGCACGGGTTGAGGGCGGTCATGGGCTCCCTGGAACACCATGGCCACGTCCTTACCGCGCAGGTTGCGCAAGCCCCGCAGGCCCAAGCCCCGCACCTTTTGGCCCGCCACGGTGACGTCGCCGTCGATCGTCGCGTTCCCGGGCAGAAGGCCGAGCGCGGTGGTTGATGTGACCGATTTGCCCGAACCGGACTCGCCTACGAGGGCCACAACCTCGCCGGGCATGACGTCGATGCTCACTCTCGCACGGCGTGAACACGCCCAAACTCCGTTTTGAACTGGACGTCAAGGTCTTTGAAGGACAGAACGGGATCCGAGGAAATCTCTTGGACTTCGATCACGTTGCCCCCGTCGAGTTCAGACTCCGCGGTAAGACGGTGGAAGAAACGTTCCTTCTTATCCGACACTAGGACACCTTTCCACTCTGGCGAGGATCGAACGCATCGCGCAAACCGTCGCCGATGAAGTTGACGCTCAGGGCGAAGATGAGAATCGCCGACGCCGGAGCGAAGAAGAGCCACGGACGGGTGGTGAATGAAACCTGATACTCGCTGATAAGCAGGCCGAGTGATGTGTCAGGTGCCTTCACACCGTATCCGAGGAAGGATAGGGCGGTTTCAGCAGCACGGCCGAGGCGATAAGGAGCGTCGCCGACACGATAATCGTTCCCAGGCAGTTGGGAAGAATGTGCCGGACGATGATGCGCCGCCCCGATGCTCCGAGCGCCCGCGCGGCCGAGACGAATTCCCGTTCTCGCAAAGAAAGCGACTTCGCCTCTAACAAGGCGCGCCAGGCCCGTCCAACAGAGGATTCCAAGCATGAAAGCCAGGAAGACGATTCCGAATTCTCCCGTCATTCGGCCGACGACGGCGGCCAGAACGAGCAGCGGAATGACGATGAACAGGTCGGTCAAACGCATGAGGACCGCCTCGACCCATCCGCGGTAGTAACCGGCGATGGCCCCGACGAATGTGCCGATGAGGGTTCCGACGAGCCCGACGACGAAGGCAATGATGATCGAGTTCTGCGTTCCTCTCATGGTCAACGCAAAGTAGTCCTTGCCGACGGAGTCCTGCCCGAAAGGATGCTCGCCCAGGTGGAAGAATCCGAGGGTGGGACGCCCTTCGTTGATAATTGGATAGACGTCCGAGTAGTTGTACTTCCACCATCCCGGTATCGGCCCTGCACCCGATCGACGTGAAGGCCACAAGAACGATGAAGATGAAGACGACGAAGGAGATCATCGCGCCTTTGTGGTGGAAAAAGCGACGGCGGACCAACTGTCCTTGCGAGTAGGACTTGTCCGTGGTCTGGTCGAGGACCTCGTCCTCCACCTCGACGGCTGCGAAGTCGGCGTCGGTCGTCTCGATGTCCGCGACGGAATGCTTGTTGTCTTTCATGCTTCCCTCCGAAGGTCACTGGATGTCATCGCAGCCTCACCGCCTGATTCTCGGGTCGATGTACGCGTAAAGGATGTCGGCGACCATGTTCATGACGATGGCGGCCGTGCCCGTCACCGCAAAGAAGGCCATAACCGGCATGGGGTCCACGGCATCAAGCCCCGAGCGGAACAGCTGGCCCATCCCTTCCCAGCTGAAGATCGATTCCGTGATGACCGCGCCGCCTATGAGATTGGCGAAATCGGAAGCGACGATCGTGGTGATGGGAATCATCGCATTGCGGAAAGCGTGGCGGGTGATGACCGTGCGCTCCGGCAGCCCTTTGGCTCTGGCGGTGCGGATGTAATCCTGGCCCAGCACTTCGAGCATCGACGAACGCGTGTACCTCGTGTAGCTGGCGAAGGAGATGAGAGTCAGAGACGGTGGGAAGGAGGAGGTGCGTGATGGTGTCGAGGACATTGAGCCAGAACAGCTCGGATCCCTGGAAATTCGGTGTTTCCGCAAGAACGGTGGAGACAGGCCGGCCGTTGACCAACCTGAGGTAATCGGACCAGTACTCCGCCATGTAATTGGCAAAAACGGCCAAGAAGGTGGCAACGGCGACCCAGACATTGGCCCATACCACGGAACGTTTGGCGTATCCGCCAAAGAAGACTCCGATGAGCACCCCGCGATTATGGCCAACGCAAGAAGGAAGAACAGCAGGCCCCATGTGGGCTCCCAGAGCGCGCGGCTCGCGAGGACGAAAATCGCGATGCTCGCCAGGGAGGAACCGAGCGCACGCCAAGGCCCGCCTATTCGACAATCCGCAAAAGACGGAAACGAAGAGCACGGCCGAAGCGATCGAGACCACCGCCACGAATCCCCAGCCCAATTGTGCCTTTGAGGAACCATTGAGTATTCGAGATAAAGAGGAGCACCTGACGGCGAAGGCGAAGGATCCCAAACCGGCATACAGCCTGCGGCGGAGCCCGCCGCCGACCAACGACTGCACGAAGACGGCGAATATCGCCGCGAAGATGATCGTCGTGAGGAAGGATATTGTCGGTCGGGCTAGCCAGTTGTTGAACTTGATCGCGCCGTACTGTTTGAGGAGAACGGCGAAGACGAAGGACGGCAGGGAGAAGAATGCGAAGGAAATAAGGGTGACGACGTAATCGAAGCCCGAATACTGCCGTATGGCCGTCATAACACCGAAGAAGATTCCGAGGACGATGGCGAAGATCGTCGAAAGGAATACGAGCTCGGAGGCTTGCGCCCATGGCATTGACGAGAAGCTCGTTGACAGGCTGCCCTTCGAGTTGGTTCCGAAGTCGCACGCGCCGACGAAGCACTTACTCGCTCCTGGAGCCACGAGAAGTAGCGCACATACCACGGGTCGTTCAGGTGCATGGCTGCCGTGCGTTGATTGATGAGATTCTGGCGGTTGGAGCTCGCATTCTCCTGAGATCTGCGAGAGGATCGCCCGAATTGATCGTCAGGACGAATAGGATGACCGAAGCCACCAACATGATGAGCGCTGATATGCCCAAGCGCTTGGCGATGAATTTGAACACTAGGCGTATCTTCTTTCCAACAGTTCGCGAACGTCGCCTGGCCGGCTGACGCACTCGAAGCGATATTTGCGGAAGGTGTGGCGGTTCCTCTTACGCCCGGCAGCTTTACATGCGGGCACGGCCCACGCGGGCGTGAAGATGTGTCGGTTCGCCGTCACTTGATCAACCTCCTCGTCCATTTCTCGGCGTTCCACACAACTCCCTTCTGCGTGATGTTCCGCTCAACGTTCCCCACCCCGTCCATGTAGCCGGTAACGCCAGGGTGCATGTATAACGGAATGCTGAACAGGTCGTCCCACAAGATCTTCTCGATCTTCTCCTTGGACTTGAGCCACGTTTCCTTCTCGAAGGTGGTGACGACCTTCTCCCACTCGGCGTCGACTTTCTTATTGGAGTATTTGCCCGTGTTCTGCGGCGCGCCGGTCTGGTACATGGTCTGGCCCGAGGCAAACCTGCTTGGAACCCGCCCAGGCGAAGAGGGCACATCCCACTGACCGCTGTAATACTTGCGCCGTCATCCATAAAATTGGCCCCGGAGATATCCTTGACCTCAATGCCAGCCTTCTTGCATGAAGCCGTGATGAGGGAGACCGTGTCCGCACGTCGGGGGTTGCCCGAACGGTAAACCCATCTGAACTACGGGATTAGAAATCTTGGACTCGGCCACAAGCTTCTTGGCCTTGGCGATGTTCACCTTGTCGTACTCGCCGTTGTAAGAGGATTTGACCACGGCATCGTAATCTTCATCCGTCGGATAGAACTCACGTGCGTTGAGGATCTTGGCTTTGGGATCGATGGGCTTGACGAGCTTATCGACGATCTCTTGACGTGGAATGCAATAGGCCATCGCTTGACGCAGTTTGGCCCCACCTTCCCCTTTGAACACCGACTGCTCACCAAAGTTGAAATCGATGTGCTCTACGACAGCGTCGGCCCCTGGAGCAATGTCGCGTTGTTTACTTCTTTGATGCGCTTGATCGCGTCTTGCGTAGCCTGCGGCTCAATGACGTTCAGATCGCCGTTCTCGCGGGCCTGCAGCTGACCGTCTTCGGAAACCTGCTTGATGATGAGCTCATTCACCCCTGGCTTCTTGCCCCACCAGTCGGGGTTGGGCACGAGCGTGACGTACTGATTAGCTTTCCAACCGCCTTTTTCAATGCAAAGGGGCCGGACGAGGGAACGTCTTCAAGTGGGGAAGCTTGCCCGGAGTCATCTTATTCCAGTTATTCCAGGCTGCAGCAGCTTTCTGGCCACCGCAAAAGTCTTTTATTTTTGAGGGCTTTGAACAGCTCGCTCTTGGTCATCCCGATCTTCCTGGCGATGACATGCGAGGAAGGGCGCCATTGACATTGAGTTCCCAATCGGGTACGGGTTATCGTACTTGACCGTGACTTTTTATCGCCCCTCGTTGCACTGCGGGCCTTCGGAGACCGGGTGGGCATACCCGGCGGGATCGCCGACATTGTTGAACAATGGCTGGCCTTCGCCGGTTTTCTTATCGGCCTCCCCGCGGATTTTTGCCCGTCAAGAATCCAATCGGGGTTCTGGCTCACCCAATCGAAGTAATAATCTTCGCAGGTGATGGGTATTTTCCCCTGATAGACAGCCTTGTCGTTGATCGTGTACTCAACGGTGAGAGGGTCGTCGGACACCTTCTTGTAGTCGCTCAACTCGGTTCCGTGCTTCCATTGGCCCTTGGGGTCGAAGTAGCCGAAATCCGATCCCAAACGATCCGACACCGCGGCGGTCGCCGTCGAATACGCCTCGACAGTCCGAGAATTGTATCCACCCCACTCCTGCTTGCCCGGGGAATAGCTGATCGATTTGCTAACAACGCCTTCGATCTTGCTTTTTGCTTCCGGAACCGCAGGCCCCTAGAGCTCAGTGCTGCTGCGGCAGCGGCTGCGACCAACGAGTAGGCCTTCTTCATAGAAGTTCCCTCCTGATTTCGTTTTCATATGCGGGAGCTGTCCCAGTGCGCGTGGGCTCCCTCGAGAACCAGGCAACGAACCAGCCAATGTTCGTAGGAGGATCATATACCTAAAGTTGGAGGGACGTTACACATATCCCACATTCCGAATAAAAACAACGCCTGGTCTTTACTCCAGCGATACGGATATATCGATTCTTTTGAATCTCATGCACCCCATCCCCTTCTCCAGGGCGTCGCGGCTTCCTTCACCGCGGAATGCGTTACGGCTTTGCCCGGCCGGGAAGGCGTCGCTAAGAAATACCTGATGCATAGTCATGAATATTAACGCATAGAGATGCGATTCGCGATATCGAGGACTTTCCAACTCGAAAAGATGGGTCTAAAGGCCTAAAAATTGTCGTGTGAATATCCTTCACCTCTTAGACAGAGGCCCTATGAGTTACAGCGAAGTCGATGGGGTCCAACGCGAAATCCACACCGCCGTGGCGCGCGGCGTGGAGCCGGACACCCTCATCGTATGGGAGGCGAAGGATGTCTCACACGGCCGGGCGTCGCACTCGTCCGGAGGACATTCCCGACCCGTCCGTGCCCGTGGTGGAGGTCGATCGTGGAGGCTCCGTCACCCATCACGGGCCGGGGCAGGTTATCGTCTATCCGATTATCCGAGTGCGGCCCCAAAAGACGTCGTCGCCTTCATTCGGGCCGTGGAGGCGGCCATCATCAAGGCGCTTTCGAATTTCGGCATTCGCGGGGAACAGATCGACGGACGGTCGGGGGTCTGGGTCGGCGGTGAAAAGATCTGCGCGATCGGATTGAAATTCGCCTCGGACACGACGATGCACGGCCTTGCCCTCAACGTGACGACGGACGTTTCGAAGTTTTTCGCGGTCAACCCGTGCGGAATCACCGATGCTGGAGTAACGTCGATGCAGCGGCAGGGGCGTCGAAGCCTCGCTTGGCGAGGCGGCGGCAGCGTCGACGTTAGCCCTCGAAGAACAGCTCGCGAGCTTCCAACTGGAAAGGTAAACGATGACGGTAGCCCCGAAGGACGCAAACTTCTGCGAGTCGAGGGCCCGCAATGCTCAGACTCCGATCGAGAAGAAGCCCGATTGGATCAGGACCACCGCCGTGGTCGGCGACGATTATGTGGACATCAAAAGCCTCGTTTCAACGGCCTCGTTGCACACGGTGTGCCAGGAAGCCCAGTGCCCAAACATTTACGAATGCTGGCAAGATCGCGAAGCCACTTTCTTGGTGGGAGGCTCGGAATGTACACGCCGCTGCGACTTCTGCCAGATCGCCACGGGAAAGCCGAAAGGGCTAGACCGCGGCGAACCGCGCCGAGTGGCCGAGTCGGTTCGGCACTTGGGGCTTCGTTACGCCACGGTCACCGGAGTGGCGCGCGACGATCTTCCCGACGGCGCATCCTGGATCTACGCCGAAACATGCCGCCAGATCCACGAACTGTGTCCAGGCACGGGAGTCGAGTTGCTCGTCGACGACTTCCAGGGCGACATTCAGCACTGCGCCAGGTTTTCGATTCTCGCCCGGAGGTCTTCGCCCACAATCTTGAAACGGTTCCGCGAATCTTCAAAAGAATCCGCCCTGCTTTCCGGTATGAGCGTTCTCTCGACATCATCGCGATGGCTTCCGAAGAGGGATTGGTGACCAAGTCGAATCTTATTCTCGGCATGGGTGAGACTCGTGAGGAGATCGAAGAAGCAATGGTCGCACTGCGGCAGAATTCCTGCGATCTTCTCACGGTGACGCAGTACTTGCGCCCGTCCCCCTGCATCACCCGATCGACAGGTGGGTCAAACCCAACGAGTTCATCGAGCTGCGCGACCTCGGAAAGAAGATGGGCTTTTCGGGTGTTATGGCCGGGCCGCTGGTTCGCTCTTCCTACCGAGCCGGTCACCTGTACGGCATGGCGATGACGGCCAAGGGCCGCACGCTTCCACCCGGCATGGAACATCTAGGCGAGCCAATGGAGGCGCGCCAGGAGGCTAGCTGGCTATTGTCCAAGGGCAGGGGGTGCTGAGGCCAGACGGTCCTTGACGGCCACGCGATCGATTTCGCCGTCGCCGTTGAGCGGAACCCGCTCGATGCGAGCCAACCCGCGCGGAAGCTTGTATCTGGCCAGAACCCGAGCCGCGAATGCCTGGAGTTCCGCAAGGGTCGGCACGGCTGCGTCGTCGCACACGATCGCGGCGGCCACGACCTCGCCCCAAACCTCGTCCGGAATGCCCACCACCACGGCATCCTCGATCTTGGGATGACCGCGCAGAACTTTCTCCACCTCCGCCGGGTTGACGCCTTCGCCTCCCGTACTTATCCGATCGGACAGGCGTCCCACAACCGTTACCTCGCTGCCGCCGACGGCAACGTCGCCCGTGCGCAACCAGCCCCCGTCCATGAAAGAGGCGCGGGTTTGTTCGACGTTGTGCCAGTACCCGGGGCTGACAGACGGCCCTCTCACGAGCAGCTCCCCCACGTTGGCGTCCGTACAAGTCTGCGGGTCGACGATCCTCGCCTCGATGTGGGCGAAAGGCCTGCCCACCGAACCGGCGGACCCCCACCCCGCAAGGCCGGAAGGTTCCCGATCCTGCTGTTTCGGTCATACCCCAGACGACGACCGGCCGCAGCCCTGCGCTTTTTCAGCTTCTCCACCAATGTGCGTGAGACGGGCGCGCCGCCGATGACCGGCAACCGCAAGCTGGTCAGGGTCGAAGCCGGCCAGGTCCGGCTGCTCGAGGATCGCCCAGAACATCGTCGGAACCCCGAAAAAGATCGTGGCCTGCCATTCCTCAATGAGTTTGAGGATTTTCGGATGCTGGAAGGACTTCGTGAGGACGACGGTCCCTCCCGAAACGAACAGATCGAGGTTCCGCCGTTAAAGCCGCCGATATGCGCGAGCGAGGCTCCCACCACGATGACGTCCTGAGTGCCGTACCCGAAAGCTTCTCGAAATTTCGGGCCGACCACTCACAGATTTTGATGCGTGAGCTCAACGGCCCGCAGACTCGCCCGAGGCGCTTCCCGACGATAGAAGATGGCCGCCGTCCCCGTGGGATACTCCACACAATTGAGCGAGGAACTGCCCGAACGGGATGAATCCGAGACGAAATTTCCCGTCGTTTGTCGCCAACGCGGGGGCAAGCGCGAAGTATCCGTTGGCGATTCCGGCGCTGTAGGAAATATCGGAAGGGTCGTCGTCAATGAGGAAGCTCACGAGGCTTCCCGCTGAGGAAAAAGCTCCCTCTCGCCGCCACCGTCGCGTCGGCGAAAACCACGCGAGGCGAGCAAAAATCGACGATCTCCTGGACTTCGCTTTGCGTCAAACGGAAAAGAGACGGGCACAAAAATGGCCCCCACTCTTGCGCAGGCAATGTACACGAACAGGTGATAGGGCGAGTTGTGAGCGACGAAAAGAACCCTGTCGCCTCTGCTCACACCGGCTTGAACGAGCAGCTGGGCGAGCTGACGGGTCACATGCGCGGCCTGGGCAACCGTCCATCGTTGCTCGCCGTAGACGACCGACAGAGCGGAGGGTTTGCCCAAGCCGAGCGGTCGAGGGCGAATGCCGCGTTATAGGAAGAATCATGCAATCGTCCAGTACCCCGCAGGATCTGCGCCAGCGCCCAGTCGTCTTCAAGCGAGGAAAGCTCGCGGACCGAGTGCATCGAAAGCAGTGGCACGCCCACGTCAACGGTGTCGATTCCCCGGGCGGGTGGCCGTGATCGGGCCGATGGTTGTCCCGCAGGAAACCGAGTTGTTCGACACGAAAGTCTGCACAGGCTGACAAGCTTCCCGGGCGGCTCGCAGCCACAGCGCCCGCCCCACGGAGTCTGAGGCGTAGCGCTGGTCCGCGTTGATCTTGACCATCGGGCCGCCTCCCGCCACGGGATACTGCGTGGGATCGTGATACTCGGGGTAGTTGGGGTTGATCGAATGCCCGGTGTCGGCGCTCATGCACGAGGAACGTGCAAGCATCCGGTAATACTCATCTTCGCTTGCTCCCAGCGCCAGCGCCGTGCGGCGAAGAACCCGTTCGAGCATCGGCCCCGCAGCACCGGTCGACGTGGATGAGCCGACCTCTTCATGATCGAAGGCGACATAGACCGCTATGTGCCGGTGCTCCGCGGCCAGGAGCGCGAGGAGCCCGGCGTGGGCTGAGACGAGGTTGTCCTGCCTTCCGCCCGCGAGGAACTCTCCAGAGACGATCTCGGGGCTGTGCGCATCGAAGGCATACGCATCCATGGACGCAATCCGCTCCGGGTCGATTCCCGCGCTCTCACCGATCGTTTTCGTGTACCGATCGCTTCCCCGTTCCAAACACCGGTTTGAGATGCCTCTGCCGATCGAGGACCAGCTTTTTGATTGACGGAACGATCAAGATGGGGCGCGAGCTGTGGGATCGTCATAACCGGACCCGTGGCAAAGAGCCGATTCTCGCCGTCGGTCGTCGTCACACGCCCGGCGATGCCCAAGTCTCGGTTGAGCCACGAATTGACGAGTAGAGCCTCCGTAGGTCTCTACATTGACTGAGGTGAAGCCGAAGGCTTTAGAATCGGCGACCGGTTTTCACCTTGAACGACGGCGAATCTGTATGTGATCCCACCACGCGGAAGGCGCTGTGAGGCCCAGCCCCTCGGGAACGAACCATGCGACGACGGCCCCGGAGCGGACGAGGTAATGGCCTCCCGTAGCGCCATTCCATTCGTCTTCGATGTTCTGGCGGATGTAGCCGGCCGCGTCAAGGCGGGACGCCACCTCGGCCGCAGCGTGGAAAGCCGTCGGAGAAGCGGAGATGAAATCGCGAAGATCCAGTGCGTGAGCGACCACCGCATCCCCGTCAAGTAGATTCTGCATGATTCAGTAGTCTAATGCGCAACGAGAAGGCGTGACGACGAGCGATAATGAAATCCCCAGAATATTCCTACTTTTTGAGCGGACAAAACTCAGCTTCGAGTCCGGCCAATTATATTTTCTTTGATGCGTCAAGGAGAACGTCTCGCAGCACCAGCGCGTGGTTGTGAATCGGATCTTTTCCCGCATAGACGAGGTGTCACATGCTCAGGAGCTCTAGAGAGGAATTCCGCCACAGCATCCGTCTCTTCTAACTCGTGTCGGTATCTTGCTTGAAACTCGTCCCATCGCCCGGCTTGGTCCTCGTGGAACCACTTTCCTCAAATCTGCTGTGGGTGTGAGGGTCTTTCGCCCATTCATCGATGTCCGCCTCGGCTTTCGAAATCCCCGCGGCCACAGCCTGTCAACGAGCACTCGATATCCGTCAGATTCCGCGGGCTCGTCGTAAACTCTTTGAGCGAGATTTCTTTGACCCTCGTACCCTCACTATGGTTTTTCCATCGCCTTCGCTTCCATGCGTTCAGTCTATCGCTTGGGAAGCCGGCACTCGAGAGCCGATTCAGACTCGAAAGCGCCTAGCGTTCGACCTTGCCGGGCCGCCACATGCACACAACGGCCCCACGGCTTTCCCCGCCCGGCTGCACCGAGCGGAATGAAGCCCCTTCCGCTCGTAGAGAGCCTGTGATCCGGGGGTGGAGGACTCAAGGTAGGCGGCGCAGTCGCCCGCCTGGGCTAACCCGTGATCGAGGAGGCGGCCCCTACGCCCTTGCCCTGCGCTTCGCTGACAACACCGAGGAACCCTAGATACCAATGCGGAAAACGCGGCGCAAGCCTGTCCGATTCGCGCTCCATACGGCCAGCTTGCCGTATGGCTCTCCCGTAGGCCGCGAGCAAGCGCGAGTTCAGCCGCACCGATGCGATCAGCCCCGGTTCGCGCCGGGAGCCTTCCATGCCGCCACCCCGAGGGCAGCGCCAGAGTCATCCCTGGCAATGTCGATACGCCCGTACGGAAAGAAGAGCTCTTCAACCATCGCTCGGAACATTCGCGGCATGACTTTGCCGTAAGATTGCCCCGGTTTTCATCGTCGCCAGGGTGAAAGGATCCTCGCGAAAAGCATTGACGAGGATCTCAACCACTTCGTCGACGTCGTCTTTGCGGGCAGCCGCAATCTCAATGGCGGACATCGTCAGCGGACACCTCCCCTTGGCCGGACACCTCGCCTTGAATGGGACCCTCGCTTTTGAACGAAGGGTTTCGCTTTCGGAATGTGCGATGCCGCGAATCCTCCACCAGCCGATGCCCAGAACGCCCGAACCACAGGGTCACGGCCAGGGCGATGAGTATCGTCGTCGCGCGTGAGAACGACCAAGACGAATGCGAGAAAGCCAGGACCACCCACGGCATGACGGTTGAGCCGGGCATTTTGTAATCCGAAGCCGCATGCGCTTGCGGATCGCGCCGTCGATAGAACGACGTGGCGAGACGAGGATGATCGACCAAACGAAAAGGAAAAGTACTGACGCCAGGGCAACGACGATCTTGAAGGCGCTCTGAAGTCCGCTCGAAAAGTGAGGAAATGCGCGGAGCATATGACGCACACTGTGACGACGAGCCCGCGCCATGGAACTCCGACGCGCGTGAGCTCGCGGAATCCCCTGGGGGCCATACGTTTGTGCGCGAGCCCGAAAAGCATTCGCGACGTCGAGTGATACCGGAATTGCACGACGACGACGCACTGGAAAGGATCACGGCATTCGCGGTCGGCCGCTCCCGCCAGCCCAGCGAGGCCGAAAAGGCTGACGAGGGCGAGATCTTGGGGTCGATTTCGCTCCACGGTGTCACGAACATGATTGCCGCGAGCGCGACGATGTAAAGAGCAGGATTCTCACGGGAATCGCGTTGATGGCCCGCGGAAGGGTGACGCGGGGATTGGAAGTCTCCGCGGCCGTCGTGCCGACGAGCTCGATTCCCAGAAAGGCAAAGACGGCCAGCTGGAACCCGTTGATGAAGCCGGACAATCCGGTTGGGAACATACCGCCGTAGTTCCACAGGTTGGAGACGGCGGCCTTCGTCCCCGTCGGGCGAGATGAAGCCAGTTATCACCATAACGAGGGCCACTCCCACGAGCGCGACGATCGCCACCAGTTTGACGATCGCGAGACCAGAATTCGATCTCCCCGAAAAGTTTGACGGAGGCGAGGTTCATCACGAGAAGAGCGAGCATGACGGCGGTGGTGAGGATCATCGCGAGCCACCGCAAGTCCTTTCCGAGCCAGTATTCCCGGTATCCGGTGATGGCCACGACGTCGGCCATCCCAATGACGACCAGCTGAACCAATAGGTCCACCCACGAAGAAACCCGCCCACGGTCCGAGGGATATCGGCCGCGAAATCCTGGAAGGAGCGGTACTCGAGCTTGTGCAGCAGCAGCTCCCCATGGCCCGCGCATGACGAGTACAGCATGAAGCCGATGATCGCGTAGACAATGAGGATTGAGGGGCCCGCCTTCGAGATCGTCTCGCTCGAGCCCAAGAAAAGGCCGGTGCCGATGGCTCCGCCCAGTGCGATGAGCTGAATGTGACGGTTGGACAGGCTGCGCTGCAGGTTGCGTTCTTCAGCAGCCTCAATGACGTCTTCGCTTCGATTCGCCTCGTTCATGGGGTCCTCTCTGGGTGCCGTGCATGTATCCCAGGCAGGCGAATGGCATTCTTGCTGCGGACTTCGTGCAAACTCACGGACCACGATCCGGTCACGATCATGAATCGCAAACGGTTTGCCGGCTCATGCGCAAATCGGCCGTTCGCCTACAGGCACAGCCGTAGATCGATATCCACCGACCTCAGAATCCGCCGTTTTCAATCGCCAGAATTGGGTTGCTTGGCACGTCTGGTCTCGGCGCGCATCTTAGGCGCGTCTTAGAGAGTACCGCATTTGGCGGGCATATCCTTTCTGCCCAGTGCATTTGGACGCGAATCTCAATTTCGCGTCCGCCGAGCTGGAAGGTCCTCTCGAGCTTTTTGGCCATTCGTGAAGGGATTCCGCCGTCGGCGATTCTAGAATTGCCTTAGCTGCGATCATGACTACATTTGACCGCGACAAAGAAGCCTTTGAAAATGCGGACGAAGAACTCCACGCAAAGTACACGGAATACGGGTACGGACGTATGCGAATGCCCGAAAACGCACAGAAATACGAACGGTATTCGTGAGAATGCGCAGTGCGCACGGGCACTTAGATGTCTGGAATTCGATCGTCTGAAAGGAGCACCCCATGCAAGGGGTGATCATGACGGCCCCGGCGACGTCAGGGTCGAAGATCTCGAAGCCCCGCTATCCTTGATCCAACCGACGCCGTCATTGAGGTCGCCGCAGCTTGCGTCTGCGGGTCCGATCTGTGGCCGTATCGCGGCATCGAGCCTTCCGGCGGCCGGCCGATGGGCCACGAATACGTCGGCACCGTCACAGAAGTGGGCGACGCCGTGAAGAACGTGAAGGTCGGAGATTTCGTTGTCGGATCCTTCTGCTTTTCCGACAACACATGCGAGTTTGCCACTCCGGCTATCAATCGCGTTGCGTCAACGGCGGTTTCGTCCAGGAACTCAGGCCCAGTATGCGCGCATTCCTCAGGCAGACGGAACGCTAGTTGTCGTTCCTGTAGGACGGCCACGAGACGAAAAGACTCTGGCTTCCTCCTGGCCGCATCCGACGTGCTGGGAACCGGCTGGTTCGGGGCCGTGGCGGCCAACGCCGGCCCCGGCAAGACGATCGCCGTCGTCGGTGACGGCGCCGTCGGCCTTCTGGCCGTCCTCGCGGCCAAAGCAACTCGGCGCCGAGCGGATCATTGCAATGTCACGGCATGAGGGACCGCGCGGCGCTAGCCGCGAGTTCGGGGCCACCGACGTCGTCGCAGAACGAGGCGATGCGGGAATAGCGGCCATCAAAAAGCTCACGGATGGCCTAGGCGCGCACGGAGTTGTCGAGGCCGTGGGCACTCAGGAATCGATGATGCAGGCAATTGGGGCCTGCCGTCCCGGCGGGTACGTCGGCTACGTCGGGGTCTCGCACGACGTCGCGCTTCCCGGCCAGGAGCTCTTCTTCGCCGAGGTGAACTTGCTTGGCGGCCCGGCGCCGGTGCGCCGTTTTCTTCCCGATCTCATCGACAGAATCCTTAAGGGCGCAATCGACCCCGGCAAGGTCTTCACCCTCACGCTTCCTTTAAGCGAGGCCGCCGAAAGCCCTATCGGGCGATGGACGAAAGGCGCGCTATCAAAGTGCTTTTGCGGCCTTAGGACCTTTGCGGCCGCTCCCGGCTGCAAACACCCCTGCCCCGGTCGCAAGTGCGTCTATTCCGGTCGCAAGAATACGTGTCAACCGGAAACGTCTCTGTCGCTACAAGCGTGCCAACCGCAAAAGCGCCTCTGCGGGTCACGAACACTTCTTTGTCCATCCACAAGCGCCTTGACCTTGACCGTATCGTCGGCACGCATGGTTAACCGTCAAAGCACGTAAGGTTAACGGTCAGACGAAAAACTGATGTCTGTCAATGCGGTGTAATTCCGTACAGGAGGGGCCCGTCTGAAACGGACCCCTCCCTATGACTACCGATACCGACTATTGAGATTCGGGGCTTTTTCTACCGCTCAACGCCGCGGTGTTGCTGTAGAATCGAGAGGAACCTCCGGATCGGGCATGCGCGTGATCCTATTGCGTAGGTCTCGCCGCACGATCTCGATTGCCCACAGCCAGATGACGTGACCGAGCGCCTCTGAGAGTGCTCCTCGAGGCTGGTCCCCATGGCGCTGGCACTGTTCCCATCGCAGGCATGAGAATGACGTGGAACACAACCCATGGTCAAGCCGTCACGCGGCACCTTGCCACAACAATCTTCGGATGCTTCTCCGCCACCGAGGCGGTAGGCAAGAGCGAAGAAAATGGCGAAGGAAAAGTGGATGGCGAAAAGAGTAAATGGGAAGCTCGTTACCGTTGAAAGTCACCGTCGTGTGACTCGCCTCAGAGCGACATCCCCAACTGTTCCGAAAAGTTCTTGCGGAGGATTGGTCGCATTGCGTTCCGGTGTACGCGGCGGGAAAGGAACCTCCCATCCGAACTTGACGATGGCGGAAAAACACACCACCGACGAGGCCGACGGCCGCTGCGACTTTGTAGTTGCGTCGAGACTTCGGGGTGGTGGCCAGCGAGCTTTTTCAAACCCATGTGTTTCCTCCTCATGGTGTTGGCGATAGGCACACCATAAACGTCGCATCAGCGTCTCGAGGTTCGAACACGCTGGAAAGAAATCAGCGAGCCGTATCCCAGTGAGTGATGCTCCGCCCGTCAATGTCGGTGAAAGCTCCTGCGGCGATCATGATGAGGTCAATGATCGCTCAAAATCCCGAAACCTCCGAACGTGAAAAATCATTGCTATTCCAGTTCCGGCCTTCCCAACGTAAAAACGGTGGACGCCCAGTATGCCAAAAGAACCAGCATAAAAGGAGAGCGACGAGGGCGGCTCTTGTCCGATGCATTCGGATCGTAACCCGGACGATAGTTGGGCTAAGGGCGGTATCCGGCTCCTGCGTCACCCGGGTACGGATATCCTCCCGGGCTCGAATAAGGATAGCCTCCCGGGCTTGAATAAGGATAGCCTCCCGGGGCGGAATAGCCTCCCGGGCCAGAGTTGGGGTATCCGCCAAAATTCGAGGGTTGTGACCCACCGGGATAGGAACTTTCAGGGTAGGTGCTTCCGACACCACCCGAACTCTCGTACTGATTTGGATTGTAAGGAATTGACATAAAACTCACCTGGTTCAATATCTAGAAGCCCTGTATGCCTCACCTATTGGCATAAATCTACAACAGTTCGGGAGTTCTGTGAGGAGTTCTGGAGTACGTCTCATCAATCAGAACTCCCCTCCCGAGCATTTTCAACACTTCCGCATCCGCCCATATCGTTGCTGCAATACCTGTGCATTCATTGCTGACACGCTTGTCCATCTCGTTGCCTCCGCCCCGAGGCATGGGAGTTCGACGGTCTCGCCACTGCCACACCACCGGAACAACAGCCGCCCACGCTATTTGATCGTCCGAGTTACCCGACTACCCACACCGCCAAGACAAGCCGGTAAGCTCGTAACATCGCGTCGCAAAGGAGAAACATGGCCATCGGACTTGCCGCCCTGCTGGACGACATCGCCGCCCTCGTCAAACTGACCGCTTCCAGTTTGGACGATATAGCAACCGGAGTGGCGAAAGCCGGTTCGAAGGCGATCGCCGTCGTCGTCGATGACACCGCGGTGACGCCGCAGTACGTCGAAGGCATCGACCCTAAACGCGAGATCCCGATCATCAAGAGGATTGCAAAGGGATCGCTACTCAATAAGGCGATCATTCTAGTCGGAGCGCTTCTCCTGTCTTCTTTCGCTCCGTGGGCCTTGACTCCCGCTGCTCATGGTCGGCGGCACCTACCTGTGTTTCGAGGGTGCGCACAAGATCTGGGGCAAAGTAGTAGGCCATCACGAAACGCAGGCTGCCGTCACCGAAGGTGAGAATGCCGAGAACGCGATCGTCAAGAACGCCGTCCGCACCGACTTCATCCTTTCGACCGAGATCATGGTCATCGCTCTTGCAGAGGTCGCCAAAGAGCCCCTGGCTTTCAGAGCAGCAATACTGGCCGTCGTGGCAGTCGTCATCACAGCCCTTGTCTATGGCCTCGTCGCCTGCCTTGTGAAGATTGACGATCTGGGGCTGCACATGGCCGCCCAGGAAAGCTCAGCCGCGAAGCGGATCGGGAAGAGTTTGGTCAAGGCCATGCCGAAGATTCTCTCGGCGATCACGGTGATCGGCGTGGCCGCAATGCTGTGGGTCGGAGGGCATCTATTGATCAGCGGCGGCGCCACCCTCGGGTGGTCATGGCCGCACGACGCCGTGCACGCCTATCATCGACCGTCCCACATGGGTTCCTTTCGTGGACGGTCGAAACCTGCTAGCTCACTCGTAGCGGGATTCCTCTTCGGAAGCTTAATTGTTGCTCTGCAGATGGCCGTCGAGCGGGTTCGCCACCGCTCGAATTCCGCGGCAGAATCCCGCTGAAGGAACCGTACAGTCACCCAGATGGAACCGTACGGTCACCGAGCATGGACAAGGCGACGTCAAGATTTCTCGCCGCCCACTCCGGGTCGAGCCGCACAAGCGTCAGAGCGGAGATGACAAGCGCCTGCAAGGTTTGCGCAAGACTTTGCGATTCTGCGGCTTCCATACCGGGAAAACGCGCTCGATCCCCCGCGCAGCATACGCAGCTGTTCGTCAAGAAAATCTCTGACCACATTGGCGACGTCGGGATCCCCGCCCGAGCGCCCCGACGAAACGTTAATGAGCATACTTCCGTGAACAGCGACAAAAAGACCTCCCGGAGAGAATCGCCGAGCGAAGAGTTTCCATGTAGCCGATGATCGTTTTCGCGCCCCGCCCCGTTCCTCAAAGGTTCGAGATCGGGCGTGAGGGACCTCGTTGATGTAGCTGAGCGAAGCGATAAACAGACCCCCGTTTGGACCCAAAAACGTGATAGATGCTTGATCGCGCGATTCCCGTCGCCTCTTCGATCTCGGAAATCGAGGTCGCCTCAGTATCCGCGACGCCAGAACGCCTCTCGGGCAGCACGAACGACGGATTCGATTTCGAAAAGCCATCGGTCGCCCCATATTGACCCCTGATATCGCCTCTACACCATATCCGTGTCGATTCTAGGGTTTTACGTGCGTCAAAGATGAGACCCCGCATCCTTTTTCTCACGTTCATCAATCGACTTTCCGCAATTCCCCATCCGAGACCTAGCGTCGCGAGAGAAAAATCCTACCGTGGGGCGAGCCTGAATGCCTGACACCTGGTAAGATCGACACGTATTAAGTACCGTAACGGAGCTCAAGTTGCAGATCGCACTGATCGCACCGTTTAGGCAGCTCCGTTTCATCGCGCACCTAAAAGGAGCCTATTACATGGCGAAATATGTCGTTCCAACCGGCGCCGTGCACTCGTTCGGCATTGATGAGCTGTTTTTCCCGTAACTGACTCAAAGGGCGTCATCGAATCGTCGAACGAGGTTTTCGTTCGACTTTCCTATTACTCTCATGACGAGCTCATGGCATCACCCCACAACATCATTCGGCATCCCGAGATGCCAGGAGCGCTTTCAAGCTCCTGTGGGACACTGTACGCAAAGGGAGCCTTTTTGCTGCGTATGTGCGAAATTTGGCGGCAAACGGATCCGAATACGACGTCTTTGCCACCATCACCCCACTTCCCCGGCAATCGTTATCTCCTCAATTCGTACCAAGCCGGTATGCGACGATTTCTACGCAACCACGAATAACCTGTACCGTGAAGTCTACGCCTTCGAAACCGGCCTGAAAGACGGCGGCGCCACCCGCCGCGAAGCCGCAGCCTCCGGGGTCCAGAAAGCTGCAGAAAAGCTGGCGGAACTGGGCTTTAACAGCTACGAAGACTTTCAGAATGCGCTGCTTCCCGCCGAGGTCGCCAAGCGTGAAGAGCTTTCCGCGGGCTTTCCCCAAAGGCCTGCAGCCCAAGGAGTCTTGCGTGAGGCTCTCGACACGATCGAGGGCATCTACAACGAACTCGCCGTTTGGGTCAACGAGCGAAAAGGACCTCGCCGAGCTTTCCAGTGAGCTACGCCGCGTGTCGGACGAGATCGAAGGTCGCCTGTCCAATGCGACGGTCAAGCCGGAAACGATCGAAACGATCTCTTCTCACGGCGCTTCGATGCAACCGCTCATTGAGCCGCTTCAGGTGTGGACGTCCATGCAGAGCATTGTTGCCTCAACCTTAACCCGCTTGGTCGAGTCCTTGCGCGAACTGGAAAAGACGAGCGCCCGCACTCGCTTCCGCGTGGCACTCGCCCGGATGCACACAACGATGTTGGCTACCTTTATCGCCGAGCTTATCGACAACGGCGATAATTCCCGCGAATCCGTCGAGGCGGTTGGATGCTGACCAAAGCCCTGCGCCAGGGCCTCTACGAGATGGAAGAGCAGACGGCCGCTTTCCGCCGTTTGGCCAGCAACACGGTATGGAACATCGATCAGGCCAGCTCGATGCTGGGCATTCCGAGCCAGGTCCTGTCGATGTGGAAGATGACCGCCGAGACGATGACTCTTCCCGAAGATGTTGCAGCTCTGGTGCCGGGAATATCGGAGGGAGTCGTCGATTACACTGGCAAGATCCTCAACGACCTCCGCGAGCCTCGCAGCTCGTTGCAACGCTTTGGGTGAGCAGCACGATTCAACTCGCATGAAGGCGTTGGTGGACCGCGCCGAAGATATGGCAGCGCGCCTCGCGCAAGGCTGATTTTCGTGCCGGGGCGGGGTCGGCTGAGCGACCCCGCCCTTTTATGCTCGAACCGCGTGAACCGCCCAGATCCGCCCCTCGAGGCTGATCCAGCCAGCTCGCCGTCGCGGGAAAAGGCTACTTGCCTTCTAGTGGCCTGAGGCGGCGACGAGATGTGCGGAGTGAAATCCTCAACGACGCCCCGCAGATAGCCTTCGCGGGTTTCCGTCTTCAGGTCGAGCGTGGATGTCACCCGTTCGAACCATGCACGGTACAGGTGAGAAACAATGCTGAACACGAGCTCTCCATTCGTAGTTGACGATTAACGTACTCTTGGAAAAATCCTTTCGGGAAAGCCTACCGACCAAAAACGATCGATGTGTATGATCATTGGAAATGAAAAACGATCGCTTCACGCATCCAACATCAATTAGTTTTAAATCCGCTCGCAGATCGTTTTTGACGTGTGAGCCCATACCTTGAATAGGCCGAAAGTTGGGGAAAAATGGAAAGTCGATCGGCCGTTTCGGATAGGGCAGAGAACGATTATCCGAGCGTTGAACGGTTTCCGAAGCAGTGACCGTTTCGGCTCTCGCTCGGCTAACCGGAGCCTCGGCGGTGACCATCCGACGGGATCTGACGGAGCTGTCCCGCAAAGGCCTCGTCACCCGTATCCATGGAGGCGCATTGCGCGCACCCAAGCGTGGAGCCGAGCACCCGTTCGTTCTTCGCAAGAGTCAAGACACGGAGGCGAAACGTGTTCTGGCAAAAGACAACGGCACGCATGATCGATGACGGCGAAAGCGTCATCCTCGACAATGGGACCACATGCGACCTCGTTGCCGAAAAATCTGGCCGGCCGAGACATCACGGTCCTCGCCCTCGGATTGCGCGCCGCCGTCGCGATGGCTGAGGTTCCCGGCGTGCGCGTGGTCGTGCCGGGCGGTGCGGTCGAGACGGGTTCACTCGCGATGCTCAAAAGCCCCGTAATCGACGTGGTCAGGGATTTCCGCGCCGACGTCGCCATTCTCGGAGCATGTGCAGCCTCTGTGACCAACGGTTTGACATGCGTTGACCCCTCCGACGCGGAACTCAAACGGAACATACTGCAATCGTCTACACGAGCCATACTCCCCGCCACACCGCGGAAGCTGACCCGCTCGTCGGTCCACAGGTTCAGAAAAATTCGAAGACCTCAGCGACCTTCTTACGACCGCCGACATCCCCGAAGAATCCTTGTCGGAGCTGCGCTCCAGCGGTGTGCCGATCACGGTGTGCGATTAGCGCGGCGCCAACCTGCCAATGCGCGGAGCCAACTCTGGTTTACTTGGCTCGAGGAACGAGATCTATCCGCCGACCTGCCAATGCGCGGAGCCAAATGGCCAACGTGCGGGCCAACCCTCCGACGGGCCGTGCCGAATGGCCAATAGCCGATATGCCGTGCAGCTCCGTGCATTGGCCATTCGGTTCTCACCGGGCGTTTGCGCTGCCCGCCAGCCCGCCGCCCGGCAAAGGCCAGCACATTCCACCGAAACATCCCCTCCGGACAAGACGGAAAAATGCCGCGGCAAAACTACTCCCGCCGAGCGGTTTTCGCACCTGTCGAACGAGGCGGAGAAATCACTTGGCGGCGCTGGGATGCGTCATATCCGCAGGAACAACCCACGCGTCGAATTCTTCGTCCGTGAGGAACCCGAGCTCGATAGCCGATTCGCGGGCGAAAGGCCCTTCTTGTGGGCATTCTTCGCGATTTTCGAGGCTTTGTCGCTAGCCGATGTGACGGTTGAGTGCGGTGACCTGCATAAGGTTCTTATCCAGATTCTCCTCGATCTTCTCGCGGTTCGGCTCAATCCCGTATGCGCAAGTGTGAATCGAAACTGACGCATGCATCGCCGATGAGTTGGATAGACTCGAGGATCGCCCACGCCATGACCGGTTTGAATACGTTGAGCTGGAAGTTGCCCTGCGATCCGGCGAAGCCCACAGTGGCGTCATTGCCGAATGCCTGGTGGCGACCATCGTCATCGCCTCGCATTGGGTCGGGTTGACTTTCCCCGGCATGATTGAAGACCCGGGCTCATTTTCGGGATCAACAGTTCACCGATGCCGTTGCGCGGGCCTGAGGCGTACCAGCGAACGTCGTTGGCGATCTTCATGAGCGCATCGGCCAGAACACGCAGTGACCCCGAGACCCTGCACAAGGGCATCGTGTGCGCCGAGGGCCGCGAAGAGATTAGCGGCCTGCGTGAATTCGATTCCCGTCTCCTCGCTGATTTTCTCAGCGGTCAGCTCGCCGAATCGAGGATGGGCGTTCAGCCCCGTGCCAACGGCGGTCCCTCCGATCGCCAGCTCACGCGCTCGCGAGTCCGAGTAGCGGATGCAGTCGATGGCGAAGTCGATTTGGGCGACCCACCCGAGAAGACCTGGCCAAGGCGAATCGGCGTGGCGTCCTGCAAATGTGTGCGGCCGACCATGACGACGTCGTCATATTCCTTGGCCTTCGCGTCAAGGGTGTCGCGAAGACGGCGGACCTTGGGATACATAGCCGCCAGTTCGCACACCACCGCGATGTGCATGGCCGTGGGGAACGTGTCGTTGGAGGACTGACCGCGGTTGACGTGGTCGTAGGGGTGGACAGGGCGTCTTCGAACCCATTTGGCCACCCGCGATTTCGATGGCGCGGTTGGAGATGACCTCGTTGGAGTTCATATTCGATTGCGTCCGGACCCGTCTGAAAGACGACGAGCGGAAACTCGGCGTCAAGTTTTCCGGCGATCACCTCGTCAGCCGCCTGTGCCACAAGATCGGCGACGTCCGCCGGCAGCTCGCCCAGCTCTTTGTTGGCCAGCGCCGCGATTTCTTCAAGACGCCCAGGGCGTGGATCATCGGCCTGCCCCATACGAAAGTTTCCCGGCCAATGTCAAAGTTGTGGAGGCTGCGTTCGGTTTGCGCCCCCAATAGTGCTCCGCGGGCACCTCAATGGGCCCCATAGAATCGGTTTCCGTGCGCGTCGTCGCTGTGTTATCTGCCATGTCACTGGGGTAACGGCGGAGTGGCGCGGCCGTCAGGTCGCACGTCCCACCATCGAACGGAGCCTACGAACGAATGGCGCAGGAAAGGCAGGCGTGGCAACGGCTCACCATTTCTAATGACCCACTTTCAAAACAGAAACAAAGGAAAGAAATCCTTCTTTCAAGAAACGGAGATCGTTTGACGCCACCAAGACCCTGCGAACGGGAAAATCTCAGACCACCGGACGACTCCGCCACATGTGGACACCGCTATAATAAAGAAGCGGCTACGGCCGCCGAGCTGCTCGCACAGCTCGTTTGCACGCACCAACTCTCGTTTTTGGGCCCACCCGAATCGAGAAATAACGTATCCGGCCGGATGGGCACGCCGTTTCCGGATCGCACACGCTGGGAGGTCCTCTTGATTGAGCTTCGCCCCGTCATAGAAGCCGACCTCTATTTCCTTTGGCACTGGATACACGAGGCGACGAATCCCGAATGGACGCTCTGGGATGCGCCCTACTTTAAAAACCCAAGAAAAAGAGCATCCAGGATTTCATGGCCGAGGATGCCGAGTGGTTTCGCGACACCGACCGTCGCATGGTCTTCGTTGACGGCAAACCCGCCGGAATCGTCACGCGATACGAAGAGAATCCTGCGGGAAGCGGGTGGTGGGAAGTCGGCATCATCCTCTACGACCCAGATCGTTGGGGCCAAGGAATCGGACGCGAAGCCCCTGGAAATGTGGGTATCGATGATCTTCGAGAAAACGGACGCCCACCTCGTCACTCTCACACATGGAGTGGAAACGAACGCATGATGCGCGCTGCGGCAGAATCGGTTTCACCGAATGCGCTAGAATCCCAGAAGCGCGCGTATGGAACGGAAGGAGGTGGGATTCGATTCGAATGGCATTTCTACGCAGAGCGTGGGAACGTCAGCTCAGGCCCGCTCCCGCGCGCCTCTCCCGAGAAAAGTCCCGTCGCACAGAGCAGCGAAGCACTGATCGACGGTCAATACATCAGAATAAAAACAACATACGGATACAGCTTCTCACCATGGCTTTTTCGCTCTCACCTCAACAAAGCCTGCTGTGGACGGCCATTGCAGTCACAACGGCCTGCTTCCTTTGGACCATCTTTTGGGTTCCCCAAAGGCGCTGGCGCGGATCGCGTGCCTATGCCCAACAGGCCCCTCGGCGTCACCATAAGCGCGCTCCTGTTCTTTTCCACCGCTTTCCTGGTATTCAATCGTTTTTCGATCTGGTATTCCGATTGGCAAGACCTCTTCGGTTACGCCTCGAATCATGGAAAGACAACGCAATACGGCGGAAACGGCGAAGCTCTTGCCGCCGGCGGTTCACCGACGGCAACCGCATCTCCTTCGGCGAGCTCGTCGTCGGGCACGTTCAGCGAGCTACAGCGAAATCCCCTGAAGAATTCGGCCCTGGAGGGAATCTCAGCGACCGCTCCGAACGGACAATGGGTCACTTCCCACATACCCGGGCAGGGCAATAATGACGCGTGGGCGCGGATATGGCTTCCCCGAGCTGTTGACCAGCGAACAAGGCTTTACACCGTCATCGTCGCCTTCCCGGGAGTTCCCGGCTCTCCGAAAGGCTACGAGCAGCCGCTGCACACCGATACCGACCTGATTCAGGCCGTCACCTCGCGAAAGATCCGCGATTCCATCGTCGTCTCCCCTAATGTTTTCCCTCACGACGCCGACACCGAGTGCATGGACGTTCAGGGGATGGCAATCGAAACGTGGGTGACGAAAACCGTTAGTGCCGTGGGTTAAGGCCAATCTTCGGACCGAACGAAACCCCGAGGCTTGGGCAACCTACGGATACTCTGCAGGAGCGTGGTGCGCCAACATGTTCACGGTGCGTCATCCCGACCTGTTCAGAACGTCCATCTCCATGTCCGGGTACTACAAGCCTCTTTTCCCTTCCGGCGAGAGCAACCAGGCGGGCTATACCCTCGCCGATGAGGTCCAACGTAACCGGCCGCCGGTGCGGATATGGAATCTTTCTGGAACTGGTGACGGAAAGTTCCGCCAGTCTTTCGACGCCTTCGCACCGAAGGTGTCGTCGCCGACTCTCTCACGTCCCTCGACGTTCAAGGGAGCTCTCACAAATGGGATGCCTGGTTGACCGCCCAGCCGAAGGCGCTCGAATGGCTGGGATCCAACGTTCCCAGTTTCAACCCGCGAAGCGCCGCGGCAACCGCCAAAGCCCCCGCAGTTCAGGCTTCGACACCGACCCCATCGCCACTGCCGAGCTCAACCAATGCCGCCCGGAATTGTGGGAATTCATCCCAAGTCCAAGGTTCCGCCCGTCAAGCCCAGGCCCACCGCCGCTGGTAATTACGCCGCTCGGCAGCTACCGCTGCTCGGTGTCCATGCACCGCCCTCAGGGATATCGCCGGTGTTTCAAAAGACGATGTCATCGGCGATTCCGGGCTCGGTTTCTACTGCGCGGCCGTGAAGCGAGGTTTTCTCGCCCGGCTCGATCTCTGGGGCCAATGGATCCACGCGATTCACAACCTCATTGGGAGCGGTGAGGGCCGCTTCTTTCACCGCACTCGTTGAGTCCACGCTTGTTGCCGCCAGCGCCGATTCCGCTCCTGTTGCTGCCCGCGCCGATTCCTCCTCCGCCCCAACCGACGTCATAGCAGCCTCCGTCCGATCTGTCCACGAGTCTACCTCCGCGGCAACCGTCGCGGGCCCGCCGCTTGGGTCGGCGTAGAAAGAGCGAATCGCCCTGTTCATCGTTATCTGCGATGACAATAGACAATCTGCGACATCGTCGACGAAATGGTCGCTTGCCTGCCCGTTCAAGCGCGCCTGCACGTACCGGCGCGTAATCTCAATGAAATCGCCCAGGATTCTGTTCAGCTCTATGCTTGTCAACTCAAAGTCTTGCCGCCTTTGTAGTCTCCGAATGCGGCAAGGCGGGCGTTAGCCTGCACAAACATCTCCCCCCAGTGTGAAAGCGCCTCGGCGGCTTTATTCACATCGCCACTATCGAGCGTCCCGAGGACAGGGATGTGCCCACTGCGGACCACGAGCCATCGGCCGTACCAAGTATCCGCGTAGTGTTTCGCCTCGGGTTCGAGGTCGTCGGAGCCATGGGACGCCGAAGATCCGCCTTCTCTTCACGATCAAGATCCGCGGGAAGGGCAAAAGGAAAAAGCATGCCAAATCCCACCCTATGTCCACACCGCAATGGGTTGCCACATGCGGCTGAGCCTGCGCCCGAGCCGCAGCTTGCTGCCACATGCCCTCGTCAGTACGCACCCGAACGAATAGCCTTCGCCATTGGACATCCCTCGCGCGCAAAACCGTCGACGACGGCAAGCATCCATTCGGCTTCATGCGTAGACGCCCCGTCGCGCAGATAGATGACTGTGTCACCGAAGCTGCCCAGCGCATTGTTGTAGGCGGTATCTGTTTCCACGTACCCTGCGGGGTAAACATCGGATCCCTGCCAAGCGACGTATTCCTTCATGGCACGGGTCATATCCGCCACTTTGGACTGAGCGTAGGTCGGCATGATCGCATGCAGAGCGCGCTGACGGGCCATGAGATAGGCTCCGTAATGTGAGGCGGCCATGCCCGCGACACTTTTCGGATCGTTGCGAGCACGCTCGAACTCTCGATAAGCGCGGCGGACGGCTTCTGTCATTTCAGCTTGCCGTTCGGCCTCTTCCCCGTAATTGTGCCGGCTACGTCGCCTGACGCCCGCGCACCTGCGCGCAGAGCCGCCCGCCTCGAGACGGAGCCCGTGCCCCGCATTTCCGCAGGCCGAGAGTCAGCTTCCTGCTGGCCTGACCGGGGCTCTGCTGACCGATAGTCTGTTCATGCGTACCAACGTCCTGCGCTTGCCGACCGGCCTCGGAGAGCCCTGGCACCAGAAAGAATCTGCCGGTTCCCAACCGTCCCGCGTCTGGCTCTGACCATCCCGTTGCAGGCTCTGGTCGTCCCGCGTCTGGCTCTGACCGGGCAAGTCCAAGGAAACTCGCGCATCGGAGTCTGTTCCAGGAAAGTCTGCTCCAGGAAGCGGTGGATGCGCACTCGGGATCTTGTCCCGTTCCTCCCCAAGTGAGCCTTCCTTCGCGCCTTTTCGGGTCAGCTTCTTGAAGAGCTTTCCAAACATATGTGACATCCTTCGTTTTCTATTCGTGAGTCGAGTTCATGCATCGAGCGTTTCGTTTCATGTCACGACATCCCGTTGGGCTGATGACGTCGGCAAAACGCACGGAGACCAGCCCTGCCGACGGCCGCTCCGCCGGAAAGTCTCAGAACGCTCTCCGCCTGGGAGAGGGGAAAGTTCTCCTGTGCATAATTAAAGAACTTTGCACAACTGATCACCATAGGACTCATCTAATATTGCCTGAGCGAAACGGCACTCAGGGCGTGCGGCCCCCGGCAGTATCGCCAGAAGAAGATTGAGATCCTCGGTTCTCCCTTCACGACGAAACCCGGTGGCAAGCTTTTCCGAAACCACTCATCATGTAGTAGTAGCCGCACTCGGTTTCTCTGTACCCCTCGGGAGCCAGGGAGCTTTCCTTCACGTACATCTCGGTGCGGAATTCGTCAGCCAGAGTTTCCGCCTTCTTCGCCGCAAAGGAAGGGACCCGCTTGGCCAAAGCCCACTGCCTGATCAGGAGATATTCGAGGAGGGCTGCACCATCAGCTCCTGCCACACTCTCCCAACCGCCCTTTTTCGTAGACGTGCTTTTGCGTCGCGCGCTTCGATCTCGGCGAGCGCCCTCAGCAGCACGCCGAGCACTCATCATGGCGGAGGGAGGGGTAAATCCCCGACCTGCGTGCCGCATTCGGCACACGGAAGTCGGACGGTCTCGGTGTAGAGCTCGGGCACCGGTACGGGCGAAGAGCACTGCGAGCATGCGAAACGGCTCGCCTGCTGATCTCCACTCGGCCACCGCCGCGTCCCAGACCTCCTGCGCATAAACATCGTCAAGAGATCGAACAGATGCTTCGCATAGTCCCTGGTTTTTGCGCCCAGGCTGACTTTCGCCTCTAGGTTCTCGTAGGCCGCTCGAATATCCTCGCCGTCGGCCCGCGAAAAGTTGACGAACCGTTCTCCGAAGGTCGTCTCGGCTCTGTCGGCCACGGCGGATATGCGTCTCGTCATCGTCGACTTGAAGTCACTCTGGGAGTCCTGAGCTTCATCGCCTTCCCCCTTCATACGTAACGCATCGTCGCGGGCCTTTGTGCCAACTTCCCTGACCCGCGTTTCGAGCCTATCCAAGAACACATCCATACGGGCTTCAAGTTCGTTGAAGCGTCTCATTGTTGTACTCATAGCGTTCCTTTATTGACATGCCGTTCTTTCATTGACTTTTGCCGACCTAGAAGAAGCGGGCCCGATAGTCGAAGATCCCTCCGGAGAACCGCGAGCATCAAGTCGACTGCGAGGACGTTCTAAGCTCTGACTGAAGCCCCTCGTCCCGACCAACCCTCACAGGCCTCGTCCCGAACAACCTAGAAGCTCTTATCTCGAGCAACGCGGAAACGGCGTTTTCTTCCATCCAGGCATACTCGCCGCCCTTTGCCCCGAGCGGGTGAGCGTGATGCCTCCCGCTTCGCGCACCGATCACATATGTTCCACGCACAGTGCCTCGACCAAAACGCGTCCGCAGTATCGACATTCGGCGACGTCGACGACCTCAATCCACGGCAGAGCCATCTTTGCCCCTTTCGACAGTCCAGAATGCACAACGAGCCAGGATGCTGACGCAGCACGGCTGAAAATGCACGGCTAAGCTGGGAGAATTTTATCCTCCCCATATACCCGCCACACAACTTACCCCAATTTAGCTGCGCCTGCCCGCCTTTGTGTTCGACGTCGAAAGCTACTGCACTCAACATCTGATGAAACGCCGAAACCCCTTCGGCTTCGGACGCACGGCGTCGGCCTCAACCTTCGGACACACGGCGTCGGCCTCAACGCCGAATGCTGACGGCATCAAATACCGGATATCGACGGCGCCGATCCACTCACAGATTCGCCGATGTTGGATCGATTCCATTAGGCGGAACGCCTGGATCCCGCACGACCGGAATGCCAGCCGGGTCGCTCAGCCGGAGGACGTCGGCCGGCGCAGAGTACGTCCGCCCCGGATATCGCTCAAACTGCTCCTCGTCGGTGACTGGCTTGGTGGTCCGCAGCATCTCAGCAGCCCATTCGGGTGTGGGCCATCCCCTGCTGCGCGCCTGCCCGGCGAGCAGGTGCGAGAGTAAACCGCACTTCGAATGGGTGGCTTGATCATGAGACGGCCGGGGTTGCCGCGGTCACGCAAGGCTTGCGCACGCCAGGTGAGAATGGGATGGCCTCGATGCCCAATTGACCGTGTGGAGCCAGAATCCGCGCTCTGTGCCGGCCCTGTCGGCCATCGCATTGAAAATTGATGCGCGCGCCCAAGTACTTTTCCCGCACTCAGAACGCTCAATTATTCCGGCTGCCCCGTCGGGCGCGCCCTCATAGCCGTAATTGTCCGCAGTGTATTCCCTGAGCTCGTAATAAGGCAGGTCCAAGAATCGGGACAAAACTGCTGATCGACATGAATAGAGTCGGAAGAAGCTCACGTGCCCCGCCGCCAAATGGCTGACCTCGTGATTGATGACGAATCGTAGAGCTTTGAGGGTCGCGCGCCGAACCGCCGATTTCGAACAGATCGAGTAGACCGCGACGAAACGTCGATGTCCGTGACCCGAAGCATAAGCATTGATTCTCCTGCTGCCCAAAATCAGCGTAGGCGTCGGGTGCCTTTCGCAGGCCGGTCCGCTCGGCTGCTTCGATGACCATCCGGTAGGCCTCAGGAAACTGCGTGGGACTCATGCGCACGCCCTGCGCACGAAGATTCGCGTAGATGAAGGCGCGCCCCACCCAAATTCCCACGGCTAGGGCGATGACGATCAACAGGACTATGGAGAGGATCTCCGAGGTGTCACGGAACCGCACGCAAGCCTTGGGCAGGTAACTGAGATATCCCCTGAACAACGCATTTTCGAGACCGGTATCGCATAGCGCATCAGGAGCGGTGAGAGCCCACCAATACAGAGCCAGCACTCCCGCCGTCGTCAGACCGACGAACATCAAAAGCGGCAATTCCCAGGGATGGCGAAGAGTGGAACGCCCGAAGGGGCCGTGAACCGTAGGGCCATTCCAAAGCGAAGGCTGCGAGGATTTCATGCTCCTCATGTTAATGGCGAAGACCGACGATAAGTCGAAGCCTGAGGAGTGAGGGGTAAAGGAGAGAAAAGCGAGAGAAAAGGTACTGGGGCCCGGGCGTCACGCTCACCCGGGCCCCAAGGATGCGTCGAGGGTGTCACGCATCACCCTGACGCAATGGCGGCATCGAGACCTAGTCAATCGACTACCACCGGAAGGGACGAAAACAACTCTCAGCTTCCCGCCCTCATAGAGCGATGGCCAAGGACTCAGCGCATTGCACCGAATCGACTACCTGGTCTATTCAGCTGTTCTCGCCGCTACGATCTAGTTCACCTGCGCAGATAACGTGTTCCGCACAGGAACCTCCAGCTTCTGGTCAGCTTGAAGGTGCAGAAGTTAAATCGTGGTTCTGCGGTCCGCTTTTTGGGCCACCAATGCGGTGCGGGTTGTTGCTGCGGGCGCATTGGAAACCGACTCGGTCGAGTCGCTTCCCCAGCGGAAGAAGGGTCGCCGTCAGTGCGATAGATGCCGCCGCGGTGATTCCCAGAGCTTTCATTTGAATTACCTCCTTGACGTGATGTCTATAAGATTACCCAGCCGGAGATTTGACGACCTCCCCTCAAAAGTGGGAAAAGATGAAGAAGTTTTTGTAAGTTTGCTCTCCAGTATCCGGCCGCAGTCTCGGCAAACCTGCGAGCCCGCACCTCAAACCACCGCCGTTTCGCCATTTCAAGGCCGCACAAGCTTTCCCAGATCATAGGCGCGCACCACTATCTTGAGTCGAGTGTTGACGCCTAACTTGGACATGATCGATGAGATGTGCGTCTTGACCGTCGATTCTTGGACGTAGAGCTGAGTGGCGATCTCCGAGTTCGAGTGCCTGACACAGGAGCTTTGAGCACGTCCATCTCTCGCTTGGAGAATTGACATTCAAACCCGTGCTCGGAAGGCAGCGGAACGAGGTGAGTTCTGCACCAAACGCGAGGCCGGCCCGAGCGAACGACAGAGCGCCGCAGGCCACATCTTTGATTCCCTTTTACAAGGTCGTCGGGCGCTGTATTCTTCAACAGAAACGCTCCAGCTCCCGCTTGAAAGCCGGAGCGCATCACCGTCGTCGTCGAACGTGGTGAGCAGAACGACCTTCGTATTCGCAGAGAGCTTTGACCTGCTCGCTCGCGGTGATGCCGTCCATGAGGGGCATGCGAACGTCGGTCATGAGGATGTCGGGGCTGGAGCTCTGCCGACAAAGCCTGACGGCCTCCATTCCGTTCGTCCCCATGCCGATGATGTCGATATCCGGCGCAGTTTCGAGGTAGGTTGCGATGTTCCTGCGCACTTCCTCGTCATCGTCGACGACGACACGCTGATACGACGCTCACGTTGTGTTTGACGTGGCTCTGGCCGCCGTGCTCGTTCCGATAGGGCTGCTTCGTTCATATGCTCGCTTCTCCTGGCTTTCAGCCGTGCAGGGGATGGATACGCGGACGATCCACCGGTTGGAAATCTGAAGAACTTCGATGTTCCCGCCGAGAGCCTCCACGCGCTCTTGCTGGCCGGTTAATCCGAAGTGGTTGGCTTTCGCATCTCCGCGGGGCGATCGGAGGAAAGCTCGCCCAGTGCGCCGAGCCCGTCGCCGGGCAAAGGCACGGTGTTGATGAATATGGCGTCAACGGCGTCGGGATTGGCGTCCACCATGATGCTCACGGACCGGAGCGATCGGCGCTTGACGACTGCTCCGAACACGCCTGGCCACCCGGGAAAAAGTGGCAGCGACGACCTCGGCAGAATCGAGACATCGCCGTCAATGGCCACTGGACTTTGAAACCCGCGGCCCTGACTTTCGCCACCTGCTCCTCGGATCGCTCCAGCGAGTGTTTTATCCACGATCGTGAACGCACAGCGGGATCGAACTCCGCTGATCTCGAGACTGTCGGAAGCCCGTCAGGAGCTCGAGCATATGCCGCAGATCCGCCGTGGCCGCGCAGGCCCGTGCGCGCGATGAACCTCAGGTCCCCCGCCAACCGCGAGTCAATGTCGCTGCAGCAGCCTGGCCGCCCTCGGCGCGCATGACCACCATCGTCGCCAGAGTAGACGGCGGTATCGTGGACTCTCTGGCGATCGCTCGGCGTTGACCGCCAATTCCGCCCGCCGCCGTTTCTCGAGATTGATGTTGGCCGAAGTCGCTGGCGCAACAGAAGCTCGCCAAAGTACAAAGACCATCTCGAAGGTGAACCACACGAGAGTTCCCCTGACCAATTCCCCCTGATCCGACGCGCTCGTTGAGTCCACCAAAACGATGGCGGCTAGATACCAGGGCGTGACCAGGAAAATGACCACGCGGTGCCTCGACCAAATGACCATTGATGTCACGAGGAACACGGAGATCGAAGACAGCGAGATCGTCTTGTCCGCCGTCACCCAAACCAGCATGAGCGCAATCGCTTCGACGACGGCTCCGCCACCGGGTACCGTCCCGATATGGCCAGAGCAATGCAAGCCGTCAACGCAACGGCCACATTGGACCACGACGAGCGAATCCCCGGGTCGAGAAAAAGAGTGAGAATAAGCAGGGTCACCCCGAGGGTGAGGCCTACAAAGGCACGAATTCTATCGCGCGAGTCGTTGGGAATGTTCTCCGCGTCGTCGGCCGCCCCAGCCGAAGTCCCGCCCGAACTTTGCCCAACTGAACCGGAGTAGAGCGTTCGGTGCGCAGCACGCTCAACCACCTCCGCGGCTCGTTCCATATGCACCCTCCATAGCGCTACCGTTATGAACGTCACGCTTGCCCAAACGCGACACGTTCTACGGGATAACCAGTTTACCGGCACAGTAACCGTTTGAATACCCCGCAAACCCTTGAATATCACGTAGTATACACGGTATCCCAACATTCTTGGGATCAATTATTCAACCTCAGTGATACATTAGTTGTCCCCAACTCGATAGAATGAAGACAAGAGCGCTCCAAACGGCAGATGGGAATGCGCATGAAACCCAACATTCAACAAAAGCCGACTTTTCGGAATCTACTTGCAAAAATCGATCGATGGACGTTCTCCGAACACTTTTCGTCACGCTTTGTGCCATCCTCTTGGCCTTCGGAGTCACGCAACCTACAAAACACTTCCCCGCCGTGGCCGCGGCAGGACTGTTCGTCGGCTGCTTTCCGATAGCAAAAGAAGCTTGGGAAGATATTCGGCACACAAGAATGAGCATGGAACTCCGATGCTCATCGCCATTGGCGCGGCGGCCGCGATCGGCGAGTGGCTCACATCTTTGGTCATCACAGCCTTCGTCTTAGCCGCCGAAATCCTCGAAGATCTCTCGGTCGAGCGAGGGCACGATGCACCCTCAGACCTCATGCGGCCTTCTTGCCACGCACACACGGTTCGAATACGCGAAAACGGTACATCTTCCATTCCCCGCATCGAGGTCGAACCGCCGGATCGTCGTCGTCAGCCCCGGCGAGCGCATACCGGTCGATGGCACGGTGGTGGCGGGCAAATCTTCCGTCGACTCGACCGCGTATCACCGGCGAGCCGCCGCCGGTCGACGGTAGGCGAGGACGACGCCGTTTTCGCCGGTTCGATCAATCGTGTGGGCGCTCGAAACCGAGCGCAACGCGTCGGCGAAGAATCGTCTTACGGAAAAATCACTTGAGGCGATCAAACAAGCCCAACTCGCGGCGCCCGCAATCAGGCTAGCCGACCGCTCTCGCCGCTCACCTGGTCTAGTATCGCGCTAATCGCGGCCACAGCAACTCATCTGGTGACGCGTGATTGGACAACAACGATTTCCGTGGTGGTGGTTGCAGGTGCCTGCGGAATCGCTGCCGGGACTCCACGATCCCGCCGCAATCGCCAGAACTGCGGAGGTCCGGGGCCTTCGTCAAAGACGGCGCGCACGTCGAGGAACTCGCAAATCGATGTGGATTGTCTTCGACAAAACCGGAACGATAACAGCTGAGTCCCCACCGTTCAGCGCATCGAGTCTTGCTCCCGGAATCGAAGAGGCCGAATGCTGAGGCTTCTGGCAACCGTCGAATCCTACCGGAGCACCCTTTAGCCAAAGCCACCGTCGAATATGCCCGCGAACGAGGCACGGCGATGGGAACTCCCGAATCTTTCGAGTACCGGCCCGGAATGGGAGTCATCGCACGCGTGGAAGGAAAGACGGTCATCGCGGGCAATTCTTCGCTCGTGGACGACGTGCCGGCTTTTCAGCGCGAGCGCGGGCGTCTCACCCATTCATGTGAGCGTTGACGGGCAATACTGGGGAAGCGTGGGCCTAGCCGACACCGTTCGAGACAGCGCAACGAAGGCCGTGGCCGAACTTCGGCAGATGGGGGTGCGGGTCGCGATGATGACGGGAGACGGGGAGGCCGCCGCACGCGCCACGTGCGACGAGATCGGCATCGAGGAGTGTCACGCGGGGCTTTTGCCCGATGAGAAGATGGCCTTCATCGATCTCGCAGAAGGCCGCGACAAGGTGGCGATGGTCGGGGACGGATTAACGATGCGCCGTCGCTCGCTCGGGCCGACGTCGGCATCGCCATGGGCAGCGGCACGGACATTGCCCGCGATAGTGCCGATATCGTGCTTATCAGCTCGGATCTGGCGGACCCTTGTCTCCACACTGCATGCCGCGCGGCGAGCGCGGGCGATCGAGCATTCAATTTTATTGGCACCGTCGCGGTCGATCTTATCGGAATGGCGCTGGCGTCTGGGAGTGCTCACGCCGGTGCTCGCAGCTGTCGTCCACGGGGAGCGAAACGGCTTTCATCCTCAACTCCGCGCGGCTCATCCGCCGCGGAGGCGCACCCGAAGAATAACAGCGAGCAGGCCAAGCGCTGGTGCCAGAACAGGCCCCACACGTGCGAGGCTCTGCCAGCGCTTGTCGCAAGGAAAAAGTCAGGCAGCAGCACAGGCCCCACACGTGCGAGGCCTGCCGGAAACCGCGACTCTACCACGGAAATAGCACCCCAGGCAGACCGAACGCTGTCAGATGGAGCAGGCCCCCGCGAATGCGGAGGCCTGCTCTAGGCACCTGTAGTCATGAACGTCCGCTGCCACGGCAGGGGCGCCGCCTGTTGTGGACAACCTGCCGTTGTTTGTAAGCTCGGCCGTCTTGAACGCTCTTCGCCCGTCGGCGCGGGTGTCGAGCATTCAGACTAGACCGGAACGAACAGCTTCGTTAGAGCGGAACGACCTCGCGCACGCGATCCTCGCGAGGCATCGACTGCCGTCAGCTCGAACGCCGAGACTCGATCGGCAGCAGCCTCCCAGCCGATGAGCCCAAAGAGGTCCTTGGGATCCTCGGGGTCGGCGATGAGGTCAATCTCCTCATAGAAATCGGTGCCGTTCACGGCAGTTTCGAGATAGCGCAGAGCGGTGAAATCCTCGATGGCGAAGCCGACCGAGTCGAAGATCGTCACCTGATCGGCACTGGTGCGCCCATCCGCGAGACCCGCGATGACCCGCCAGATTTCGGTGACGGGATAGTCCTCCGGCTTGGCCTGGATTTCACCCTCGATGCGAGTTTGCTCGGGGTATTCGACGAACACGGGCCCAAGGTCGAGGATGCGCTCGTCCAATTCCGTTTTGCCGGGGCAATCGCCGCCGATTCCGTTGATGTGCACTCCCGGCCGCACATCCTCAAGGGAAAGAACCGTAGCGTTGCGCTTGTCCGCGGTGCATGTGGTGATGACGTCGGCGCCCGCCACGGCCCTCGCGCGGCCGAGTCCGCACTGCACATCAATGCCCAAGGGCGCGAGGTTGCGGGCGAGCTTTTCACTCGCCGCACGATCGACGTCGAATACGGTGACCGTTCCGAGGCCGCGAGCGATCTTCACCGCGAGCGTCTGGAACTCGGACTGGGAGCCCGCACCGATGAGACCGAGATTGCACGGCCCTTCGGGCGCGAGATACTTAGTCGCAAGACCCGACATTGCGGCGGTGCGCAAAGGCGGTGAGAATCGTCATCTCAGACTCGAAGCGCGGTAGCTGTTGTGGACGTCGGCGAGAACGCCGAAAGCCGTGACGGTCTGGTACCCACGGGCAGGATTGGCCGGGTGCCCATTGACGAACTTGAAGCCGTAAGTCACCCCCATCGGCCGTAGGCTATGAGCTCGATCACGCCATCACGGGAGTGAGAAGCAACGCGCGGTCGCAATTCAAAACTCCGGCCACCGGCGGAAATCCGCTTCGAGTGCATCGATCATCCCGGCAATCGCCGCTTTCGGTCCGGACGGACGCAAGCCACCTGCGGATGTTGTTGACGCTCACGAATCGCATACATTCCTCCTCATCTGTAAAATGTCCAGTTTCGCCAACTTTAGGAGACGGCGGTCGACGCGGCAACAATGAAAAATCGCAAATTTCGCTAATTTCTGACACTTTGCCTACCACCGTTTAGCATTCTGTCATGGCCAATCTTGACTCTCTCGATCGCGCATTGATTTCGGCCCTTCGCGTGGATGGACGCGCCCCCGTCGCCGAGCTCGCCCGCGCCTCGGCGTCACCGCATCGACGATCACCCGCCGCATTGATGCGCTGACCGACGCTGGCGTCATCCTCGGTTTCACGGTGCGGTGGCTTGAACGCGCCGACTCGGCCATTCGAGCCATTTCCATCTTGCGATTGAGGGCCCCTATGTCGAAGAGACGATTCTGAATCTTACGAGGGCTGCCCGAAGTGACGGGCCCTCCACGCGACGAACGGCGAGTGGGATCTCATCGCGGGAGATCACGGTAGCCAAGCTGGCCGATGAAATCGACGTGGTCCTCTCCGCGATCCGCAACGCCCCCGGCGTCCACCGCTCCGAGACGAGCATCCTTCTCAGGTCCGTGCTCATGTGACGGGCCGACTGCGGGCCGTTCAGCTGCGGCCCTGCCGCTAAGACAAATCGGAGAACTCCTCGGGCACATGTTCGATGGCCTGGACGATCGGCGTCGCCATCGCCGAAGGGAATGACCTTGCCGATGCTCGCGGGCTCAGCGAGCGCTGCAGCTATTGTTTGCGCCACGTTGGCGCGAGACGTATAGCAGGGGTCGCCCCGGCCCTTCGAACGTCGCACATCGATCCTGCCGCTTGGCTCCTCGAACGTGAGGGTGCCCGCCAAGGATCGTCCACTCCAAATCGGTGCCCATCAGATGCCCGTCAGCTGCGAGCTTTGGCGCGATTGCGTAGGCTCGCAAAGGATGGTCAGCGGGCACTCGGTCGTCCCCGTGGAGCCGACCCACGAAACCATGAGATAGCGGCGAACGCCGGCGCGCGAGGCGGCGTCCATCGAGCGAATCGCGGCAACGCGGTCGACGGCATCGGTGCGATCAGGCCCGCCTTTGCCGCCGGGCCGACCACACGATTGCGTTCTGCACCGGCGAAGGCATTTTGCCAGTTCCTCTGTCGAAGCCTCCTCCACCGAGAGTATGAGCGTGTGGCGCCCGGAGGCGACAATGTCAGCCGACTGGTCAGGGTCGCGAATGAGGGAGATGACGTCGTCGCCGCGCTCAGCGAGAATGGGGCGAGCAGTAAAAGCGACCTGCTGTGCCCCTCCGGACGATCACGATTCGAGACATAGTCAGGTTTCTTTCTTTTGCTGTTTTTGCAGTCGCGGCTGAGTCGCTGGTTTTGTTCCGTCGCGAACGGCCTCGCCCTCGCCGGCAAACGCTCAGCTTTCAAACGACAGGCGCAGCCCTCGACGAACCCTTCGATCGCACCGGGCCCAGCCACCGGGAACTCTGCTGGCGTTATTCGGCGTATTCTTCCGGGGAAAGCACGACGCAGCACCGCTTCCTCAACGGGGATCTGCAGTCGATCGATGAGAAGAACGAAACAGGCCGCCGGAAGCCACGCCCACGGCCCTCGTAAAAATGGCATGAGCAGCAAGAACTGCCGACATTGCGGTACATGGGATTGCGCGTCAGCGCGATAGAGGCCGACCACGAAAACGCGTGGGCTGTCGACGTTGCAGACAGGTTGGCAGACGCCCCGCCCGGTAGAAACGCATCGACGAGCCAAAGAGAATGCCAAACCCGTGAGCGCAACCGAAACGCCACACACCCACCGCCGATCTCGCGGGTCTGAGGAGGAAGTTATGAAGAAGGCCCGCGTCACAAGCCCGCAGACCATGAGGAACACGGAGGAATTTGAGCATTTGCGCGCTGGACGGCTATCTCCGCATTCCCCTGCCCAGCAGCGGGGCCAGCGCATCCAGTAGCGACGAAGTCCTCCTCTCCGGTCTCCGACTCGAATTCGCCGATTTCCACGCCACGACCTCGCCGTCGGCTAACGCCTCGGCCACGCTTCGCAGCTCGGCGAGCGTCAGGCCCCCAGGAACTTTATCACCGGTGGGCACAACTCCAGGTTCCAGGACATCACGGTCGATGTGCACGTACACCGGCCGTCCTCCCACCGCATCCATCAGGCGCCGCGCGAATTCGGGGCCGGGCTCCACCTTGGTCAGATCGCTCCCGTCAATGGATTCACGCTCGGGCGGATCGACGTCCCGAACACCCGCAAGAATCGTCCGATCGGCGGTCAGGCCGGACCCCAGACCGGAATCCCACAGCCCGCGGGCCGGAAAGCGCGAGTCCACCAAGATAGCCGCTCGTCGTACTGCAGGAGTATTGATATCGGCGTGCGCATCGAACCAGACGACGACAGCATCAGGCCGGTGCGTCGCAACGACGGGAACGGTGGCGAGCGCGACGGCACAGCGTCCGAAGACGGCGGCGGGCCACGCACCTTGCGCAAAAAGACTCTCATAACGCTGGTTCATGGCGATCAGGTCGGCTCGCGCCGATTCCAGCCTCGGCGTCCCAGGACCCCGCGGTGGCCGGACGCCGCGCACCGATCGCGTAGGCGAGTGTTCCGAGCTCCTCACGCTCAGCGCGCCGGCGAGCACGTGCGACGCCGCCATCGCCCGATCGTTGCGGTCTCCGGCGCCCCGCGTAGTGCGTCAATGCGATGGGATGCGCCCATAATGACTCCTTTTGGCAACGATGACTTTCTACCAGCCTACTAATCCAACGCCGGCTCGTGAAGGTTTCGCTCACAGCGCGCGACAACCTGCCAACCATCGGCTATCTGCCAGGCGCCGCACACACCCCGGTTATCATGCTCGCCGCCGGTAGAAGAACCTCTTTCCGACAGTAAAGCTCCTCTTCCAAGCAGTAAAGCTCCTCTTTCGGACAAAAACTCCTCTTTCCAGGAAGAAAAACCGACGGTCATTCCTCCGGCAGGGGACATTGCCTACCGATTGGCCTTTGACCATCTTTTGAATGCGTGCCCGGGCCGTGGGAGACGGAGCCATTGTGGTCTTCTATTCCGGAATACACACGCGGCTTGTGCGCTTCATTCCGATGCCCCGGTATCGCCGGAGCGCGTCGGCGGATCCTCCGACAGCGTCAGCGAACCATCCGCTCTCCTGCGCCTGGCGAATCCAGCGCGCCGACAAGCCACACCATCGAAAAAGCCCTTCTTCAACGCAGCACCAGGCTCCGGGGAGAAATCGATCTGCGGATCGGTCGCTTCCTCCTCCCACCATGAGCGCGCTCCCCGCTGAACAGGTCGCTGTTCTCAGTCATGCAGGAAGTTTGTTATCTCCTCTGATCCTCCGGAAAATCCTGCAAACCAGACATTGTTCTGCCGACGTCGTAGCGGCTGTACGAGTCGAGGATGAAAGCCCTGAGCCACGTCGACGAGCTTTCAGAGCGCCACCAGGTTTTTGTTTTTTTATCCGGAGTAACCGGCGCCACCATGAGCAGATTGTTGTCGCGGGCTACGTCTTCGAACCTATTGAGGACTTCTGCTTGCCTTCGGTAAATTCGCCGTAACCGTCCCCGTGAAGGTAGAAGAGGATGCCCGAAGGCGCACGCCCACGAAGATGGTCAGAGTAGACAACATACTGGCTCGTCGTGCCATTGCATGTGATCGATCGTTTGGGAAGCCCAGCCTTGGCGGATGCTTTGGCGGCCGCTGCGGCATCGACGCACGAGGCCTCATTTTGGGGTGAAGATTCAGAAAGAGCGGCGTTGAAGACGATCTCGAGAGCCCGACGAGGTCGTCGTCGGAATCTCCAGAGGCAGGAAAGTAACCGGCGGGGCGAGGCCGCCGCGGCGGTGGCAGAAATCAGGCAGCGCATGGTTCGTCACCTCAGCGTCATTTATATGCGTGATCTTGAATGCGTGACGTTTGGCAAGCTATCAGGCGGAAAGGAGTCGACAACAGCCGAAAGCAGGTGAGAAGTCACCAGGGTCACCTTCGCCTTTGACCGGCTCATTCTCGGCGAATGCGCCACCTTCGATAAAGGCGGCGATCGTCGGTTTGTATTCCAAGACGCGCGGGATCGGCACGTTTGCGGCGCGCGGCCGCATCCACTCACGTCCCAATACCCTGCTATCCACTCGATTCCGTGGCGCATATGGCGGAAATGACCATCGTGCGCACGTCGGCCCGCCAAGAACGCGTCGGAGCAACGCGGCGGACACGGCGCCGGAACGGCGGTGAGCCGCCCGAGCATCGAACCCGGGGATCGCGCCGTCGGCTCTGGCCGTCGAAACGCCCTCTCGCAAGGCAAGCATCGCCTTTTTCATCTCCGCACGATCCTCCAGCAGGCCGTCGGAGCCCTCCCGCGCGAAGGATCGGACCGACCGTCATGGCCTGCTGGAGCCCGTGAAGCTTGGCCATCCGGCCATGTCCTTCTGAGCCTTTGACATGCAGTCCGGCCGCCTGAATGCCTCGCGCAGACGGCGATCCCGGCTGTCGTCTCCGGCCCGAGCACGGTGCCCCGCGGGAAAACAGTCGCCTGGATCGTCGGCCGTCTCGGCCCCCGCCGACCTGGCCCGGGAAACCTAAAAATACTGCTCGCCTCAGGAGGCCGTCGGCCTGCGAGGAAGGTCCCAATGGTTTGGACATGAAAGACGACGTGGCTGGCCGCCAGCGCCCGCAGTTTTCCATGGATTTGCGAGCGACGCCGATCTGTCGTCACCAGGCGACGTCGCACCTGACCTCCCTCAGGTCGACGCAATCGCGGAAGGTAGCAAAACTCGCCCCCTGCCGAAGCTTTCGCGCTTTCCCGGCCTCGACGCCCTTTGGAGCTCGTGGCGGTCATCGGCCTTGCGGCGATCAGCGGCCTTGCGGCGGTCGGCGATGCGGAGGGTGAAGCGTCGCGATACCATCCGCTGCGCTCGGGCGCACAACGTGGGTCACCCGTGGCACTTTGGAGCAGAAGCCAGCCGAAGTCAGGCCGATCGTTTCCCACCCGACGATCGCTATGTCCAATCCGACCTCCTGCGATTTCAAATCCGACCCCGCGATTCCCAACCGGACAAGAGGCCCGGCGATCATACGGGTCGAACCGGCGCGGCCGCTACAATCACACGCACAAGGCTTCCGCACCGCGCCGAGGGCACCGGATCAATCCGCGTGCAGCTCGATTCCTTCGCCGTCCATCTCCTCGTTCAGCGCAGGCAAGCGCTGGGTCGAGCAGCGGGTCGAGGATGATCGGCCAGTTCTCCGCCGAGTCTTCGACATCGGCGGGTCGCCTGGACCGCGCCGTTGAAACAGAAGGCGGGCAGGAACTTCAGATGGACGGTGTCTGCCGTCTGCTGCGTGGCTTCATGAACTCGCTCATCGAGTTTGCACCCGCCGGCTCGATACGACTCCGCGGGCCGCCTGTCGAAATCGCGGAGACCCACTGCGCCCTTCGAGCGCCCTGCCTTTCGGCCCGTAAGCCCAGTTGTAAGTAAGCGCTGGTCGCTTTCACCGTTTCATGAGCGGCGGGTCGAATACCAGTAGCGGACGCTGGAACACGATCCGGTCGTGCGCGAGCAGGGCTCCTGCTCCGCGGCAACATCGATCTTGCCGTCGGGATACAGCTCATGACTTTGCGGACGGTGACCCGAGCTCGCGCTCGAGGCGCTCTGACCCACGCCTTGTTTACGGTGGAAGTCGAAAGATTGGGATGGAAGACGTTGACCAAAACTCTCACTTGTTTCTCCTCAATGCTGCGGCGGACTCCGCGGGAAGCCGAGCGCCCCAGCGCTCCGCCCACCCAACGCTACGCTTCGCGGGGCTCCGCGGCACGGCGAAATATCCCGTGCCCGCGCCTACCTGAGGATGCGCGACCCGCAGCTTTACCCCACGTGGGTAGGGCAGCGATCGACGAGGGTCTTCGACCTGCACCCAGTTCTCCGCGATGTCATCGCACAAAGTTTCATCCCCAGATCGATCAACCGTTTTGCCCATGCGTCGATAAGGCCCGCGGGAAGACGCCGTATTCTTCGTACGTCGCCCGTTGGGCGAGAAGGCGCTGTGCGGCCTCGGCGCAGAAGTCGGCAGTTGCTCAGCTCGCCATCTGCGACGCATCGCCGCTGACATAGCGGGGCATTCGCATATTCGAGCATCGTCGGATCGGTCATCCACGCGGGCAGCCACCGTTACTCCCGCCAGCAACAAATGAATGCCTGCCGAGCCGTCGGGCGAACGCAGCCCACAGTCTGTGAATCGTTCCGGAGCACGCCCACTGGACCCCTCCTCGAGGATTCGCATCACGGAACATCCTGTCACTGCGTCACCCCAGCGGCACCCGTACGAGCACCGACGGTTGCGGTCGCCCCAGCAGATGGCCGGAGCTTCCTGGTGAGGGACGAGTCGAGGAACGACGTCGGCACCGTATTGCCGAAAGCTGTCATGACGCCGCATGCAGATAAGCGCCAATCACCTTCCGCGCCTCGTCTCAGAGGGCCTGCGCCTTCGAAAACTGGTTGACCCCTGTCTTTCATGAGCCTTGTGTGGAAGTGCATTCCTGAACCAGCCTGCCCCACCGCAATCTTGGGAGAGAGAAACCTCGATCCCCGTGGGAATGAGCCACTTCGCGCACCACCCACTTGGCCAGCGCCATCTGGTCGGCGGCGCACTACGTCCGTCGGAAGGAACTGGATCTCCCTGCTGGATCGCTTGACGCCGTCGGCAGCAAGAAATTGCCGACCTCGGCATGGCGGCTTTGACCGCGCAGCCCATTTTGCGCGAGGTAGGCGAGCGCCTCGGTGCGCACTTTTCCACTCGAGAAGGGAGAGGCCTCGTGGCAGCCGCGTTGCGATTCGACGGAAAAAGCTGCTCGGCGGGCGAGAACAGGTAGTACTCCGAGCTCGCCGAGCCCGAGCCCGCACCCGGTGGCGGATTCGAGCGCATCTTGAGCCTTGCGGAGCACCCTGCTGAGGTGCACTCGCCAAAGGATTGCCGTCGACGTCGTGGGAACCCGCACATGATGTCGAGGCTGGGGAAGCGCAGCGAACGTAAGAAGGCTGCGTGCAGCTGCGGCTACGGCATAGAGGTCGGAGCTGGCGGCATCGACGAAATCAAAAGCGAGGAACTATCCACCTGCTCCCCATCGTCCAGCACCCTGTCGAGATGGGCGTGACTGTATCGAGATTAAAGATCTTGAGCTCCCGTCTCCTCCGACATATCTGAGATTGAGCATAGAGATGCGCGTCGCCGCCGACGAAACGAGCGATGCTCGGCCCTGGTGAATTGATCAGCGGGCTTCGGCGCCCGTACGAGCGGATTTGGATTCAGAGCCGGGATTCGGCCTCAAGCATGTGTCTCTCCTATTGACAGCACCAGTTGACAGCTAATGGACGCGATGAAGGCGATTATCCCAGATATCCCAAGGCCGACCACTCGTTTGAGGCCGACTGCTGGCTTGACCGAACAATGCACAGTCACAGACAGCCGTCCTCCCTCTCGCATGCCGCCCCATCGCTCCTGTATGCCGACCACACAAATAGTCTCGCTCGCATTCAGAGAGCATAAACCCAATAATTAGTAAGCGGATCACGGCATACCCGCATTGGCTCACAGCAGCACAAGTTTTCCACATTATGCAGCTCCTCGAGTCAGAAAATCAGTGTCTCCGAAAAGGAGTTAGCACACATTCGGGCAGAGCACATGATGAACCGTCCGAGACACACACCTTGTGTTCATCCAATTGATTTGTGGGAAACAAAACGGATTGAGGATTGCGAAACAAATAGCCTGAGAAAAGTGCATGCAAAACGAGAAACGATCACCGCTACCCGCATCAAGATCGGAAAGAACTTTTAGACGACGACCACCTGCCGAACACCGCGTCATCAACCCTGCAACAGCAATTGAAGCCAAAATCAAGCCCCTAAATGGTATCTTTGATCATTCCAGAAATCAACTCCCGAAATATCAGGGGAAAAAGTAACCTTCAACGTGTTTCTCATCAAATTTGGAGTGTTCGCTTTAACTAAACCGTACCGTCAGGTAATATAACAGGCACAAAAGGTGGCGTGACGAACAAAGCGTAGAGTCCTCTATGCGCAGCGTGTCGGAGTTGTTCAAACCCGATATTTCACACCGGCGTCGTGCGCACACCCACACACCCTGCACCCTTCTAATCGACCACAAGATCCAACCAATCCTAGGTGACAAAACTCACTGCGCCCTGCGTGCATTGACTAAGCCCATAGTCAGAAGGAAAACCGAATGATCGCCATAACCCTATTAGTAGGAATACTATTCTGGATTGGCGTCGACGTTTGGGCAGGACCCTTCGCGATGGTACACGCTGTAAAAATCGATCCGACGATCGAATCCAATAATTCAGCGTCCTCGTCCCCATATACGGGAACGTTGCCTACCTACAGAACGTCGAATTCCTCAGGCCGTACGGGAACCGAATCGCATGCACCACTTCGGGGAAACAGCGAATTTATCAAGCCTCGTGAAATCGCCGTAGACTGCGGCTTCAAGATTTTTAGAAGTAGCTATGTTCCGCGCACGATGGGCCGCAAGTACACGTGGCTTGACGAGGGACACCATCGTTCGCGACGCTCTCAATAACGTTCAGCTCAGTGCCTACACAATATGCCTCTGATGCCGACACCACTGCCGATGAATCACTGGCTCCATCGTCGGGGCTCTCATCGTCAACAATGCCGACTTCGCCTCGGTTCAAATTGTGACCCAGAAAGATGGCCCAGCCATCGTACAGCTGCAGCGCCATGAGTACATTCTTAGCATGCGAGCCCGCCGGATCGCCCTGGCTCCTCAGCGGCGCCTTCCATTTCAGCCGCACTGACGTCATGCGCCTGATCATGCAGAATCATTCTCTGTTCTTCCAAGGCAACGACGTCGAAACCGGAATCCTGGGCGACGCAATGGGATTCAAGTCCGTGCACATCATGGCCACGTCACAGCACGAACGTTCCGGACACCTCTATGCCTGGTGGCGTCAGCGAATCGCTTGGAGCGCCGGATCCCTTCCGGCTTTTTCATCGTGAACTTCCGGTTCATCTTCCGCCACCCATTCCTCTGGGCCTACAGCGGAATCATCGTGATCTTCATGTTTGCCTTGCGTTGGTTCGCCATTCTCACCCCCGGGTGGGACTCCTGTACTCGCTCTGGTGTTCTACTACATCGCAATGATCTGGCTGCACTGGGATGAGGGAAGCAAATGGCTGCTCTTCCAGCCCTTCTATTCACTTTTCGTCAGCTCTCGTCGTGCCCGTGGGATCGTCACTACTTCATCATGGCGATTCCCGAGCGCAACTTCGGGCTCATCAGACCCGCAGAAGCCGCAAAGGGGACGCCGCAATCCCTGTCTTCCCACAAGCCACCGCAGATCGGCGATCGCCCGGGCGCAGGTGCAAATGCGATCATCGGGCACGCATACCGAGCACGCGGCTCACCAGGAGCACGCGTTCGAACGCACGGTGAGATCACCGGCTCACCAAGAGTCAGTCCAAGCTAAGCGACTCTCCGATTGACTCGAGCCGCCTCCACATGAGGCGGCTCACTTTGCTTTTCGCCCGTGCTACCTCGCTTTTCGCCCGTGTCATCTCCTCTCACCGGCCGCGTTTCTTCGCCCGCACCTGCCTCCTGTCGTCGCTTACACTTGTCGTCGTTGGCCATGTCGTCCATTTACGTCGTTTGCTTTCCCCATACGGGAAGCCGAATCACTGCCCTCGTCACCTCGAAAGCCGGTCGTCATCCGATCCCACCCATATGGGTGTAAGTGGCACCGTGCCGTCAAAGTTGGGAAATGACTCGAAACGAACAGAAAATAGGGAGTCGATCGCATGAGGATGCAGAATCGAGGCGCTAAATGGCGACGTTGTAGCGGGTCGGCGATACCGTCGCCTGCAAAAACGGACAGCTGTAGCTATCGGTTATCGCCGGAGCGGTGAAGGCTCCGTGAAGAATGGACGGATATTATCGCCGTCGCCGAAATGTGCAGCGGCGCTCCGGCGTCGGTTGCTCGTATACGGTCGCTTCAGGGCCGACGGTACCGTTGTGGCAACCGGGTGGAACGAGCAATAATAATGCGACGCCCAGATTGCAGCCGGATATTGCTTTGCGGTCTCGCAGCTGGCGCAGAATTGGGGTGCACGTGGACGGCATAGCCTGCCGCGGAAATGACGAAGGTCGCGCGGCGATCACTTCGTGGCCTAGGAATTAACAGAAACCTCTGCGGCGATTGCGTACCAGTGGCGCTTAAGACGAGACGGCGCTGTCAGCGGTAGCTGCTGGGAATGACCGGATATTACGGGCAGTGCGACGTCGCCGGACAGCGATATCGCGGTCGCGCGCCGGCGCCTTCATGGTCGGCGGCGCGAGGACGAACAGTCGTAGCACCGTACGGACCGCTTCGAAGTACGGAGATCATCGAAAGCTGGCGCTGTCGTTTGCGCACCGTGGTCTTTGACGGATGGACATTGCGCGTTGGCGGATATCGAGACAAGCAATGCAATGTCCAAAGCCGCGGGCAGATCGCCGATCGCAGCAGGATCGGGCATACTCTAGTTGCGCCGTGACGGCATTGTTCGCGGACGCAAATGTATTACGCTCGGCAATGTCAGGAATGGAACGGCACTGCCCCTCCCTGAAAAGCCCGACGGACGCCATCGTGAAGTCTGCAAATACAGCAGCGCTAATCAAATCGATTCGGCTTCGAGGCGGCGCCTTCCCGACGGAAAAGACGCTCACCGCGAAACGAATGCGATGATCCCTATCCTGTGCAAACATTGAACGACGTTTGAGTGCCCGCTGCCGTCCCGGCGACAAAATTCTGACCACTCGCCAGCGGAGTTGACGATTGAAGGTGATAGCTGTTCCGGATCGCGCCGCCCAGCTGTTGAATCGCCAGCGGCGTTTCCATCAGCCCGGAGGTTTCGGGCAACGATCGCAGGCCATTCGTCATCGAATTCGAAATAGACAAACCCTGGGCAGACGGGGAAAGCGTATAGATGAGCGCAGTTGACTCCCGTCGCGCGAACTCCGCAACTGGCAAAGAGAACGAGGGCTGCTACCCTAACAGCCAGCCCCATGAGAATTGAATGCATAGCTCCAGTCGATCCATAAACCTCCTCCCAGCGGGGTGAGTATCGCCCGATAGCGCAACTTGAAGAAACAAACAGCCCGCGGCAAATGAACTCAACGATTTGACGACCCGCCCGAAGTACGGATGAGAGCTTCAGAGTCAGCACGACGGCTTGATGAGCACCGCGCACGAGGTCGGCGGCAGGGTGCGGTCAAGCAAGATTCTAATTGCAGAAGAGTGAATGCGATCGCTGAGACGCCCGCACGAATCCAGCCAGAAGCACGAAGGCCAATGCGAACAGCCCCAGAACTTTCGGACTCGTCCATGGCTTCCGACGCCGTATCAGCGGCCACGAGCATCATACAAACCCGACGCAACCAGCAAAAACTGAACAAACCAAAGCTGGCCTTCTGTGCCGCGCGCTTGGCGGATCGCTCCAAGCCACCCTGAGGGCTGGCGGCGAGAAAAGAAACGGCAGGGCGGACGGGCGAAATATTCAGCCGAAGGTCCCATGGAGCAATCCGCCAAGCGAAGGACCGATCGCCGGAGCTATGGCGATGATAAGCGTAATACCCCATCATCATCCCGGAGCCCAGCCCGCGGGCACCTACAAAACGATGTTGAACATGAGGCAAGGCACCCTGTGCCACGCCTTGCAGAATACGCCCAGCGATGAGGGTACGAACCAGTGAGCGACCCGCACACCACCGCCCGCAAGCATATCCCGCCGCTGAGGAACAGATCCTGGCGCAATCTGTGACGAGGAAACGAGAGCCCGGCATAATCGCGTGAAAGCAACGGCAGAGTAGCCACGCCACCATCGCACTGCCGTTGTCGTCACGGAATTTTCATGAGCGCTAACGGCCATTCAGTGCGTGGTTCCACGACGACGCTATGAAGGATACAATGCCCACGGCTGGCTGCATCGGACGCGATGAGGCGTCCGTCGAGACGCCTTTCAAAATTCGACATGTTCTCGCCATCGCCGGTTCCACGAAGCAGCTGGACCGCGCGCACTCAACCTGCACAACAACGACACTTCAGAGCCGATGATTGACGCTTGCAGGTCGTTGATGCTCGAATATGCTCCTTCCACCGCCTTACAGCCCGGCATCGACAAACATCAACGACGAGTCCGACATTGAGCCAGATTCCTCCGGAAACGAAAACTCGGCAGGCGAAAGCTCGCAAAGAAAGGAGAGGACGAGCAGACGAAAAGCATAGTCTCCTCACATTCACCGGCTGCTCGTAAGCCTATTGATTAGGCGTTGTCGTTGGGACTCTGCCGTGCTGCTTCTGGATGTCGCCGGCTTTCCTTTTACTAAAAGGGGCGGGCGATCGACTACTTCAGTGCGCGGCATCGATCAGCCAGCAGCACCGACTCCTTGAAAGGAACGCCGTGAATTCAACGACGTCCAGCAGACGTCTTTCTTCCCGTTGATGGGACGAGCCGACGCCGCACGCCGCTGGCACGCATTCTTTCCCGACCCGTGGGCCGAATACGAAGCGATGAGCATCCAGGAGGCGTGAAGAAAAGCACCGCTCAGCAGCTCAACGCTTTCCCGTCCGCGGTTTACGGTCGCGCCATTTGCCGACCGTCCGTGAGATCAACGCCTCATCTTGCAGAGCATCCCGGCGCAGCGGTTGTGAACATCGGCTGTGGACTCGATCGCATCGTCCGCGAAACTCGACGATTCCGAGTCTCTCGTCTGGCAATCCTCGATTTTCCCGAAGCGCTCATGCTACTGTGACCGTTGGATCGAACCGCAACGCGCGCGAGAGAGATCGTCTTCCCTATTCGGGCGACCGATCATCGGTGGATGGACCACGTCGATGCAGGCAAAGGACTCGTCGCCATAGCGCGGCCGGCGTTTTCTATTATTTCGAAGCAGACGAGGTCAAAGCGCTCGTAAAAGAAAGGCGCCCGCTTCCCGGCAGCCGCCTCAGCTATCGACGCCGAGTCCCCAGCGACCGAAGGCGGCGAAAAAGAATATCCGTCGCAACGGTACCCTGATGCGCGCATGCCTTCCGAGTGAAAGATCCACAGCGCACGGTCAGTGGAGCGACCGAATAGCCGACATACGCATCGAATTCGACTTCTCTTCGTATCTTCCAGCCTCGCGCTCCGAGCTCCCTCGTGGGATCCGCTTTGCCTTCAATCCCGCATGATCAGAGGTATGTACGAGGTGGTCATCACCTTCGAGTGATGCGGACGGCAAGCAATGCGAGAGACGAGCACCGAAGAGAGAAGAACGTAACAACAAGTCACGGGCAAGTCAGCGGATAAACGAGATTTTGCTTTCGGCATAGCTTTCCGCAAGCCGTCACAACCGCAAGAATTTCACCATGCATCACGGCGAACCATCGCTTCCGGCTGGCGCCCCACCGTCGCCATCCCTCAGCCATCGTTTCGAGGTCAGAGGTCGGCCAGGCCCAGCTCGCACGCTCGGACCAAAGCTCAGGCATCGCTCAGCCCAGTGGCTGACCACCATGCGCGATCTTCTTCCCCCGGCGAAGCACCACGTCGAAGCGGAAGAATCCACATCTTCCAGCCCCGGCTTCGAGGCTCCAGGCCAGCAAGCGGCTTCCGGCGTCCGCTCGCCGCCATTTGTCCTGCGGGTCGCCGCATACGCCGACATCCACATGTCCATGCCTTCGTGCTGAGGAAACCAACTCATGGCCGAATAAATCGCGTCGCGCACGGCGATGATCCCACTCGGGACGGGCCACTGACGCATCCTCGCAGAGCCGCCACAGGATCGCTCACATGTTGCAATACCTGCGTAGGGCATGAACGACATCGAATGCGTCGTCTTCGAACGGCAAGGCGAGGATGTCGCTGGTAGCCAACTCGACCCGTTCAAGCAAGCCTCGTTTCTTGCCAAGGGTGTCCCTCGCAGCGTCCATGGCGTCGCGCGCGTCAAGCGCCACGACGCGCCTGGAGATACAAGTTCGGCGAGGTCCGCGGTGATGGAGGCCGGCCGCAACCGACGTCAAGCACATCCATTCCCGGGCTGCAGGCGAGGAAGCAGATACCGGCCGAATCCTCGACGCCTCGCCGCGAGTGCCGCAAGCACCGCCGCCGCTGTCCGTGAGTGTAACGATCCGTCTCTGCGAGCAGAACTCGCGTCAACGCCATTCTCAGACATGTGATGGGCCCATTCCTTTTTCTTTTGACTATTCCTCATCACGCTGTTCTTTGACTATGACTATTCGTCGTCACGACGATTCATCCTCATGGCGACTCATCCTCACTTTGGGAATCCGTCTCTATAGCGATTCATCCCCGCTCGGCGCGTCACCAACCATGGTTTCACCGCTTGACGGCGGTTTCACCGGGCTTGACTGCGTGCAAATCATACAATACACGGTAGATACGAGCGGGCTCGCGCGAAATCAGCGCGTGAATGCTTCGTCAATGGCCTTCTGAGGCGACGGCGAGCCCGTCTTTCGGGTCGGCCTGGTTTCGTCTTCACGCAAAATGGCCGACCGTCTTCTAGCCGGGACGGTCGGCCTCCGGTGATATATGCTGAACGTCAGCCGGGCAGTCCCAAGAGGCGACGGGTGTAGACGGCTCGACCTGAGTGTTGGGCGGCGTCGTCGACGATCGAAACCAGTCGCGTAGCAAGGGTGACGGGCGGAGTCCATGAATCATCAACGACGTCGGTCAAATCATCCTCGCTCACCCGCGAAGATACTCCGCCGCCCGAGCGTAAGCGTCACCAAGGTATGCAGTGAGAAGGGAAATGTCGTTCACCACCACCTTGGCTGCCTCTTCGGGAGTGGCGCCAATCTTCAGTGTTGTCAGAAGATCTAGGCCGAAGCGCCCTTATGGCCGCCCGTAATCCATATTGGTTCGGTTCCAGCAAACGGAGCGATTTGATAATCGATCTCCCTGGTATGCCAGGCGAGTCGAGCCAGCGAGTCTACGCGAGGCGCAGTCTGGGCTGGTTGTCTATTTGCTTGCTCCACGGTGACGCCCGAAAGAGCACGATTGAAGCGTTCGCGCGAACGAGACAAGCCATCAATGAGAATATCCGAGAAGATCATGAAGAAGACGCTACCAGCAGCCCATCGATGGAACTCACGAACTCACAAAGACGGGTACCCTTCTTCGACTCGCAACAGCCTTTGGGCCCTGTTAACTGCCCGGACCCAGGTACCGAAACGATTGCTCACAAGAACGATGTTCGGCAGAGGCATGTCTTGTTTCGGCACCACGCCGAGTAACCCTCGATGGTGGGTTCGGCGTCTTTCGATCGTTCCTGTTTCAGGTACAGGGCTACGACCTTCAGGATTTCCTCATCCGTCCACAGCCCAACCTTTTCGGCGTCCTGAGTAGCCACCAGCCTCTTTGACGAGACGGTTCCACGACATGTCCGCAAGGTGGATCAACGTGTGCGACAGTCTCTTTCCGTGCTTTCGTGCCCAATCGTTGTAGATGTGGTGCGTGATGTAGGAGCCGCACCTCCATGCATTCTCTTCACGGAGTCACTGGCGTATCGCTTGCTCGCGTAGTTGCCTTTGGTATTGCGCACAAGGCTCGGCCAATCGCGAGGGGTCAAGATGTCTTGTGCCCACTCTTCCTCCGACGGGGAAATATCGCCCGCCAGCACTCGAAGGCCGGTAGCCATTATGTCCGCCCACCCTTTTCCTCAGGCGGGTTTTCACGGTCATCAAGGCCGGCATGCCCTCAATGGAAGAAGCGTAGTTCTCGAAATCGCTGCCCGTATGGGTACGGTACTTCATGACAAGTACTCAACGACAGCAGCCCAGCAATCTTCATCCGTATACTGTCTTCCCCCTGGCCATCTCTTATAACAGGTCGTCCGGTTTCATCTGGCTGGGCATCGTCCGTTTCGGCATCCCTCCTTGCTTCCTCGGATTCTTGGGACGGTCGTGCGTATCTCCCCAGCGATCGAATGGAGATCGAACTCTGCCGCGTTCCGATCCAGTGGGCTCTCTCGCTCTTTGTTGGCGAGATCCCATAATTCTTCGCGGTTCTTCTCCTTATAGTCCGAGGATCTCGGCATCGTCCTCATCCTGAACTTTCACGGCTCGACCGATCCCGCTTCGAGATCTCTGACTATCTCGGCAGCGTCTTTAACCTTTCGAAGAGTGACGAAAGCGATACAGACCCGAGACTCGATAGCGAACGGTTGCGGCGGAAAACGCCTTCATCCGTAGCCACCTCGCTCATCGCTGCTTCCGCGCGCCAGGCTCCGCATTTCTCCATTTGACGCACAGGGACGAATCCTCGGCGCGCGCCCAGGAAATGCCTGAGATATACCCTTCCGCGCTGTCCAGGAGTTTCGACGTGTCTCTGCTGTAGGAGAGAAGCAGACCAGGATGCTAGTTATTAGACAGATCCTCTATCTTCGAAGGAATCGGAGGATATCGGTGTTCCCGTGGCAGTAACGCCTCGTGGCCTGAGCGTGAGAAATCGATTCAGGAGTCAAACGGAGAGAGAGCCTCTGGTTACGTCGTACACGAACTCAGGGGCCATGTTCTAAGTGGGCGAAGTACGTAGCTAAGTCCACCTCTCGCGCTGAGAAGGCGCTCGCATCGCATGAAGGCTAGCTTGCCCCAAGGACATAGTATTCGACCACCTTCACTGCGACATCTTTTGAGGACGTACGCGTCGTTCGCCATATCCAGATCCATGTGACAAAGCACCACTTCCTGCAGGCCGTCCGCCCACCGATCAGAGAGCGGAATATCTTTCAAAAGCGCACTTCTATTTTAGAATGCCCGCCGACCCTCAGACCACCCCAAATCGCCATGTCGGGCCAGGTAAACCAGCAGAACCGTTCGCAAAAGTGCGCACAACCTCGTGAAAACGCTTACAGAGCTTCATCATCTCGGCACTCGCATCGGCTGCGTGACTGGCCTCACCGGCACATTCTGCGGCATCGAAAATCACCGACGCAGTTACGAGCGGCGCTCGCTGCAACCTCGGCTTTTGCAAAGGAGCGGTTCGTCTGCGCCGCCGTCGGCGTGCGGCTGAGGAGCATCACTCGGACGCAGAGACGAGGCCACAGGAATACGCTGTACCTACGCAGTGACACCTTTAGGGGCTCGCCACACTCGCTCCGCAACGAGCCTCGCGCAGCATCTCGCCGCACAAAACCCCGCTGAGCTCCCTCGGCGACGAGCATCGCCATTCGCGCTCGCGGCAAACTCAGCTGAGTTGTCAACCCGATCGCAGCGGCGCGGGTCGTGTTTGCCGGCTTCAGTCGATGCCTTGGGCACCTGAGCTTTTCGTATTGTTCGCTGGCGCCATCGGCGTATTGGCTTGGCTGCTTCGGGAACGTAGAGGTCAGCGCCCGCCGTCGCTCCACGGAGTCCGCATCGGCGCCGTCATCGCCGACGACGACCGCTTCGCGACCGCCCACCACGCTATCCATGTCGTCTTCCGGCGTGCGCGAACCGACGTAGAGGTCGATCACCGGCCAGACGGTCTCGATTGCGACCACCGCCAGCTGAACCGGATGGGCATCATATCGCCTTCAGCCGCGCAAAACCAACAACATTCAGCATGGCACTGCAGCACGTGCGTGCCGCGCACGCCGCATGGTCGGCAAGGGCAGGCTCACCAACAGCTTCGGCAGATCGCCCAGTCGGGCGCGCCGAAGAGATCGCCCGCTATGACGCGGCAGTGCGTGGCCTCTGCGCGCAGCAAAATAACGGCGTCAAGCCAGTGCTTGAAACCACGATTGGACGGTAGAGGCAAGCGATTGCCCGGCTGGGTGTCGTGGCTCCGGACGAGTGCGACGGCGCGGGCGGGTCGGCCTCGCACCATAGCAGTGCCGTCAAACGCGCCGGGAAAGATCGACGTCGCCGCTGGAGTTCGAAGCCGCGTGCAGGTGAGTGGAAGGGCGTGAACAGACCGTGGATCGGAGCAGCCGAGGCCGTTCCAGCCTGGCGGACGCCCGAGACTCAGTACCTCGCCGACGGCCGAGGGCGCGCGCGCAGCCTTGCGAAGCCTTCGTAGCCGCCGGCGAAGCAGCGCTGACATGTCGCGATCGGCGTCAAGGCGCAAAGCCGTCAATGCTTCGGCGGCTTTCGACACCAGCGTCCCCAGCGGTCCAGTTCATCGCGCACCTTGCGCAACATCGACGTCGGCAGCCCACCGGTAGTCGAAGCTGCCGAACTCATCGTCGACGTTCTCGTTCCACCGTGTTTCCTCGAACAGCCACACCCGGAACCGCGGTTCTCGTCCCAGCGGAGCCGTTAAACACGTCCAATCGCGTGAAATCGATATGCCCGCGCGGCTGGGAAATCCAGGTCTGATGTTCGGACGACTCGCCGCCGAGGCCGACGGCGATCCCCGATCCACGGGCGTGGCTCACGCACACACTTCCCGCCCGCCCATGCGGTGATCGAGAACAATGTCGGCCACCACGGCAATGCCCGCATCAGTGCAGTGTGCCACGCCGGCAAGGCGTATTCATCTTTGGTGCCGTACTTGGTGGGCACCGTGCCTTCGATCAAACCCCAAGTCATAGTCACGTCATAGACCCGCAACCGACGTTCGACGCCCAGTCCCTTGTAGGCGGGCGGGAGCCATATGAACCGACGCTTGTGCAGCCAAGAACACCGCATGCTCGGCCAGGAGGCGCCACTGGCTTGAATTCGGAGCCATGTCCTGCTAAAAGCCTGAGCGCTGAAGAGATTGACAGCATGATGCATCGCTCTGCGTTGGCATCTCGGCATCGGCCGGCGAATGCCGGTCCGCTCTCCTGCAGCGCCCTCTTGCTCGGCGCGAGCTGGCCAAATTTCACGTCCCGAACAGATCGTCCGCCTATCGTTCGTGCGATTCGCGATTGCACCGCGCCGCCGGTCCTTTCCAAGCTCATCGATGACGAGGCTCACGTAGACATTACCCGCTGGCTCTTCCCGAAGAATCTTTACAAACGCGAGAGAACTCGCTGCAGGCATTCGGCTCCGAGCGAGACGGCCAGCACCCAAACAATACTAAGACACCGCCAAAGAGCGACGAATCCGACGCTTTCGTAAGACGCGCACCCTTGAAGCATAGGTTCGTGAATTTACCTTCCCCACACTTAAGCTTGAAGGCGCGTCGCTTTGAAATGACTCCGGTTCACCTCCTACGGCTCCGCCGCCTGGCGACTCCCGCTTCTGCCCGGCCACGGCCAAAATCCCATCAACCACCGCCAGCATCGGGCGCTAGAAATACACGGTGACAAATCGAGCCGCGACGGCGTTCATCAACCCGTCGACGACGCTCGGCTTCCCGGCTTTCAGCGCACGGCATGGCAGTGTTTCACGACCTGCCGAGTCGAACGCAGTTTTCCGACAACGGTTGCTTCGTCGAAACCCCGAAGAAAGGAGTGTCCGTGGAGCCGGGGCACTACTGCGAGACACGGATGCCATTCCGCCGTCACTCTCGCGCCAAAGGGCCTCGGTAGAGAAAAGCACGAAAGCCTTCGTGGCGCCATAAGCAACCATTATAGGTAGCGGCTGGAAAAAGCCGCGGTCGATGAGATGTTGATGATCGTGCCGCCTCGCGCTCGCGCATGGCGGGTAGGTACCCGCCGTCAGCCCACGACGGCAAGACAGTTGAGGCACACCTTGCTCAAGCCGCCCGAGCGTCGTCGGCGACGTCGAAGCCCGTGCCGAAACCAGCATTGTTGACGAGCATCCACTGCCATGCCCTGGCGGGACGTCTCGTTCCAAAGCTGCTCAGCCGCGCCGGGGTCCGACAGGTCGATCGAGAGCGCGGTGACGTCTACGCCGTGCTGATCACGGAGCCCTCGGCGAGAGCATCGAGTTTTTCCTTCCTACGGGCCACCAAAAGAAGATCGTGCTTTTCGGCAGCGTATCGATCGAGCAAACCTCGCCGATACCAGACGACGCCCGGTGATGAGGGCAACCATTTTCTTCCTTTCAATACATTTTTGTTTTTGAAAGTACTTTTATGTCATCGAAAGCCGTCCTTCCATCTACATACCGCGAGGGCTCTTCACTTTTCACATCGCTGTCTCAACATCTGCAGTTACCCCACCAGCCCGCTTAGCCACCTTCTCGTCGCCACCCCGCAATCTTTTTAGCTATTGCCTCACTGGCTCCGGAGCCTTCGCCTCGCCATCTCATAGTCACTCACCGGACCGCGGGAGAAGCAATGTTCGACACCATCGAAGAGGCAATATTCGACGCCATCGAATACGACGCCGCGATTATTCGCGCGTGCCTGTCACAAACACGGCGCCTTTAACCCCCACATCCTCGCCACCCGGCATACTGGGCGGCATGGATGAATCCACGCGCAGCATTGCAGTGAAGCGCTCAAGGAAAATGGCGACGGCGCTCGCCGCGGTAGGAGCTTTGCACTTGTGTCGCCTGCGCCTTTCGACAGGATAGTTCCACGCGCCCCTGCCGGGTTCGCCCCTGCATGCATACGCCCTCGGCATCGCAGAGCTGGGCATTGCCGCGCTACTCGCCACCGGAAGACGTGCCGCTTTTCGGCGGCTTGGCCGCGGCGGCACTTTTCGTTGCCGTATATCCCGCGAATATTCAGATGGCATTAGACGCGCGGCAAAAAGACCACGTGACAGAGTTACTGCCTACGGGCGCCTCCCCGTTCCAATTCCCCGATGATTCTGCAGCGCTTGGCGCATCTGGCGGGCAGGCAGCTAAGACCCGGCGCAGACAGAGGAGGCGTAAACTATTCAGACCGGATGCGTCTCATGCCAACCCTCCATTCTTCGGCACAAAGGCCTCGTAAATCCAGCTTTCGCATCAATCCCTCATGCGATTCATTACTCATCAGTTAAAGCGCGACAGACAACACGCTTGCGCCAGCACTTCCTCGGAAGGTCGTCCTGACCCCCGCGCCAGGGAATGCCTCCGAACGACCCTCCCGAAAATGCACGAAAACTAAAGGATAAACACAGCTTGAATATCGAAAGTTTTCGGCATTCGACGTCGCTTCTCCCAGGTCGCAAAACATTTAGAGAATGAACAGACCAACCAAAGGACGAACTACGACGTGGCAACAACAAAGCGGCATGAGACGCACTGGCAGGTTCGGCTGTGAAAACGAGAATGTGCTGCCCGTTGCCCTCCGGCAAGTGGAGCGCTTCGTAGCTAAGGTAGCTTTCGCCCAACTCGGGATGACGGAACCGTTTGACCCGCTCCGTACACAGGCGCACATCGTGCCCGGCCCACAATGTGAACTCCGGGCTGTTCACCGACAACCTCCGACAAGCTGGGCAAGCCTCCGGTCCTCGGCGAACTGAGCCGCGAGCATACCTCAAAGAGGCAACCGCGAGAGCGGCTTCATCATGCCAGTCGACGTAAAGATCGCGAGTGCGCGGGTCCAAAAATAACAAGCGCAGCTGGTTCGGCCGATCAGCTCCCGCACGGCGCGTCGAAGTCGAGATGTCCGGCCAGCAATCGATGGCCAATACGGTTCCAGGCGAGAATGTCGTTGAACCGGCCGAGCAGCATCGCTGGCACATTGTCCATGGCATGCAGTACGCGCTCCGCTCCGGGTTTGGCGGTCTCCGGCTTTCAACGTCCAGCTCCTCGTAGCAGGAGCGGGATGCGCCAGGGCGAACAGGTGGGCTCGCTCATCTGCATCGAGTTTCAGGGCACGGGCGAGTGCATCAACGACAGCGTCGGAGGCGTGGCGCGACCGCCCCTGCTCCAACCGGGTCAGATAGGTTACCGACACACCGGCCAACTGGGTGAGTTCTTCACGTCGCAGGCCTGGCACTCGACGCCGTCCGTAGCTGACCATTCCGACGTCGTCCGGGGTGATGGGTCACGACGAGAACGCAGAAAGTCTCCAAGTTCGGTCACCGGCTGCCCTTGTAAGGCGCACTCGCTGACCGACGCGGCATAGATCGGTTCTTCCATGATTCCCATTGTCCAATATGCAGTTTCGATCGGATCCTGCCCCGGCAGTGCTAGGCAACTTAAGACCCGGCAAATCAGCGATCTGGCTACGTTCTTTTTCCAAGCCCGAGTCTGATTGCATGAGCGAAACGGACAATTCTGCGCCTTCATCACCGCTGCGGCGGGGCATTCGGCACCAAGCGAGCGTCAATCCGTAGCCAATCAGCAAAGCAAAGTCGCAGAGCGATCTGCGCCAAGTGCGGAAGGGCACACGGCCAAACAACAGAAAGCAGCGGCAGAGCACACCGAACACCAACAAATCACAGAAAGCTTTACGGCGGTGCAGCGAATCGCTATGACCGTGCTTCTCACAGCGAATTTCACCCTTGCCGTGGACTCTCGATATTGAACGTCGCGTTGCCGCACATCGGCCACGACCTCGGCTTCGCAACCGACGCACCGCAACGGATCGTGACAGCTTTTCGCGCTATGCGCGGCAGGATTCACACTGTTTTTCGGCCGAATCGCCGACCTCTTCGGCCGCAAGCGCCTATTCCTCACCGGAATAGTGCTGCTAGGCATTTCTTCCTTGGCCGGCGGCCTCGCCCAGGGGACCCTCGCTGATGATCGTCGCGCGGATCGGACAGGGATTGGCGACGGCAATGGTCACCCCAGCCGCACTATCGCTGATGACCACGATGTCCTCGAAGGCCCGCACGGTCGAAAGGCGCTTGGGCTCAACGGCGCCCTCATGGCCGCGGGTTTTACCGGCGGCGCGATCTTAGGAGGTCTGCTCACGGGCACGGTCTCATGGAGATGGGCGTTTTTCATCACTGTCGCCGTTGCCCTGGCTGTTATCGTTATCGCGCCGGTCGTGCTCGCGAACCCATCGCCGCAAGCCAGCCCGAAACTGGATGTTCCCGGCGCGATCCTCATCACCGCAGCGCTGGTCACCTCGTATTCGGCATCGACGCGGCGGGCCGGATCGGCTGGAGCAGCACCGGGACCTGAGCCAATCTTCGTTGCCTTTGGGCTTTTCGCCCTCTTCTTACGGTTGAGAATCGTCAGGAGCCCTTGGTTGCGCCGGAGCTGCTCAAGCGCAGCAACATTGCCTGGGGCAACCTCGCAGGCCTTCCCTGGCATTCGGCACATTTTACATCGCTCGTGTTTCACCGACTCTGTATCTGCAGGAGATCTTGGGATACACAGCGATCAGTGCCGGACTCATTCTGGGAGTGCTGGGCATCGGTACGCAGTCATCGGCGGGCTCGTGGCACCGAAAATCATCGGAAAAAGCAAGCGCCAAAACCGCGATCGTCGCGGGGCCTCGTCGTTCAGGCGGCTACCACGGCGCCACTGGCCTTCGTTGGTAATCACCGTACGTGGCTGATACCGCTGCTCATTCTCACTTTCATCGGCGGCATCGCGAACCTCGTCGCGATCGTCGGCTACACCGTCGTCTCCACAGCAGGGGTACCCGCCCACCAGCAGGGCCTCGCAACAGGCCTGGTCACGATGAGCCAGCAGGTCGGCATCGCACTGGGAACTCCCGTCATGTCCGCCATCGCCACTGGAGATATCGCCACCTCCCTTCTGTCTGGGCTGCGGATAGCCGTCGGGGTCAATGCAGCCATCGCGTTCGGCACCGCGGTTTTCTTCGCCTTGCGCAAAACTCGTATCAGTTCGTGACATCGCTTCAATAACGACGTCGGCCCGGCCCTGAAGCAGACGGCATTCAGGGCCGGAACATCCTCAGAGGAAAAGTTACCGAACTATTCGGGAGCGTCACGGAATGCTGACGGGCGGCGGATTGGGCCGCATAAAGTCACCGAACCGTCCGAGAGCGTCATCGTGGGGCCATCAGCTGTGTCAATGGTCGTAAATTCGGCGGGAGGCATTTGCTGATAATCTTGCATCGTTGACTCATATTGTAGAGGTCTTATAGTGTCAACGCATGACGGAAAAAACAAGAAAAAGAACTCTCAGAACGGCAGTCATCATGGCCGTCCTGGCAAAGCTGGGCTTTCCATAGCGAGCACGCTCATCCTCAGCAGCGCAGCGCCAGCCGGTGGAGCCGCAATTTTCTTTTTGGGAATTCGAAAGTGAATGCCCCAGCAACTGTTGGCTGCGAGTATGTGGTGCGGCGTCCAGGCCTCCTATTTCTGGGGATCTACGCTTGTGTGCGTTGCACTCACCCTGTGGAAAATGATCGCGCAATGCGCACACGCGATACGCGTGAGAGGAGAACCGCGCTCGTTTTCCTTGCAGTCACTCTCGCCTTTGCTCTGTCCATATTGGGCGTGCCATTCCTTGACGCCCTTTTTCGACGAGGCCGTACTTCCCACCGCCCGGCGGTTGACATGCTCCCTGCTGTTGACACACCCGCAGATACAGCGAATCAACTGCCCGCTGGAGCATCCAGGCAGCTGAAGCTCTCGTCAATCCCCACAAATAATACATTTATCCATGAGTTCGATTCTTCGTCCTCGAACGTCACGTCGTCCGCGGAAGAAGATTCACACAAACTACCGGCAGGGAGACCAATGTGAAGGATTTAGAAGGACCTCGGATCGTCGCCCTGGAGGAGCACTTTTCATCTTGGAAAGAGATTGACCATTGACGTATGGTTAAAGAATCTTATAGCTTCAACGCATGACGGAAGAGCAAGAAATAGCACCGCCCTTGAAGCAGCAACGACCATGGACTACGCGACGGATCGGCGCCTTTTCCATAGCGGGTACGCTCATACTCGTCGGCGCAGCAATATCCGGTGGAGTCGCCATTTTCACCTGGCAGTATAAAGACCTTTGCCCCGAGGGAGGAGAGTGCAAAACACTCGTATGGCGCCCGGGCCTTCTATTCCTGGGAATCTATGCGCTCGTGTGCGCCGCGATCACCCTGTGGAAGATGATCCGCGCAACGCGCAATCGCGAAGTGCGCCAGTTCCGAACCGTCCTTGCCCTCCCTCGCGGTCACCTTCTCCCTGATTTTTGGCCGTTTGGGGCACGTTGCTCATCGACAATTCTTCGTACAAACGGCATGACTACCGGCATTCCAGCGACGATCCTTGCGAAGTCTATGACTGCAACCCTTCCAGCGCCACTCCGCCGACAGAGGGAAGCTCGGAAATGAGGGCCTCGCAAGAAAGCGGCAAGCCGCATCATTATCGAAACCGAACTATGGATGTACAATGTACGTACGCGAAAGGAGTTTCTATGCCGACAACCGCCAAAACACGTCGCATCAACCTTCGCGCCAGCGAACGGCAAGAGGCTGCGATACGCCATGCGGCTGAGTTAAGCGATTCGACGGTTTCAGAGTTCATTTTGAGAAGCGCTGTCGAGCACGCCGAACGAGTGCTCGCGGACCGCCGTCGGTTCACGCTCTCCGACGAGGAGTACTCGCTCTTCCTGAAGCACTTGACTCGCCGATCGAAACCGCCAAGTTACGGCGACTATTTGAACGTGAAAGCCCCATTGGCTCTGAAATCACGTTGCGCGACGATTCATGAACGCGACGCTGCTAGCACCGCGTCGCCTGCAGAAAGAGGATTCGCGTAAGGGCTTCAGATCGGGCGTTGACGAGCTCGACACGTGGTTTTCAGAAGTTTGCATGGGAAAATCAACGGAACAACAATGCGGTGACCTACGTCGCATGCGCCGATAAGCGTGTTGTAGGCTACTACGCAGCTAGCCGCGGGCGGCGTGAGCAAAGCAAGTGTAGACGAGCATTTCGCCATGCGTCGCCCGGAGTGACATTCCATGCATATTGCTCGCCAGGCTCGCAGTCGATGAACGTGCAACCGGACAAGGAATTGGGATGGCCATGCTACAGGACGCTCTTCGAAGAGCATTGGCAGCAGCGAGTCCCTCGGCGCAGCATGCGTTCTCATTCACTGCTGCGACGCCGCGGCGAAGTCCTCTACATGCACCATGTGGACGCGCTCGCCTCGCCAGCCGACCCGCTCCAGCTCGTGGTTCCCATGAAGCGCATCGAGGCGCTGCTGGTTGAGCGGGGACGGGATGGCGGATAGGAGCCGGGCGCCGATTCGATTTCACCTTGCACTTGCCTGTTTTCGACGAAGCCGCGAAACCACGTCCCACATGCTTCCACGCGTCTGCGCACGTCCCGCCGCACGTGCCTATAGTTTCCCTTTTTGCCCTACACCAGCAAAATCACCGAATCAGCTATTTGCCGCGCGCCGTGGACCCGCTCATGATTCGCGTGCTTGACTCAGCTGGTGCAGCCATTCTGGAAGGCCCTCGCAGCTGCGCGAGACCATAACGGGCCTTGCACACGCGTCGTCCTACACACTGCTAGACACACCAGAGGCCCAAACTGCGGCCGAGATCGATCCGCATCTGCTGCTGGCCGGGGCCTCCCCTCGCCTTCTCGACGAACGGCAACTGATCCCCCAGATCTGGAATCTGGCACGCAGAGGTAGATTTTCCTCGAACCTGGACGCTTCAACCTCACAGGTTCGGCCATTCCTGCCGCCGACCCAATCCGGCGCTGGCGCAGCGCGCTTCATCCGAGTCCGTCAGCGCATCACGACCTGGAAACGCTCGGTTTCCTCTTTGAATCCGCAGTTGTCCCGACCTGCTCGTCTACGCGGAGCCTTGGGCGGACACGTGCATCACTATCGCGACTCCAACGGGCGTGAGATCGATGCGGTTCCTGACGGTGCCCAACGGAAGCTGGGCAGCCATCGAGGTGAAGCTCGGCGGCGGGCAAGCACAGCGAGCCGAGAGCCTCGCCTGCGCTGAAAATCGACCAGATCGACGCCGCACCGCCGACCTTCAAAGCGGTGATCACAGGAACCGGCTTCACGGCGACCCTACCGACGGCACATCATCACCTTCCGCTGTACGCGCTCCGGCCTTGAACGCAGGCGTCTGACCGGACTCTCCGCGGCCTGCTGCATGTTGCGTGCCATCACGGTCTCGCACGCCGCTGCACACGGCGTTCTGTCACGCCCTGCGTTCCATCTTGTCCCGCGCCGTCGCCTTCCGCCTATGTGTGCATCGCATTCTGCGCGTCGTCACACGCCGATCAGGGCAAGCGGCACAACGCCGACGCCGTCTGACGACGGCGGTGACCGCCCGCAGTCGTCAGTTCTGCGCCCGCAATGGCAGGCAACTGTCACAACGTCTCACGTGCGATCCCTAAGACCATCGAAATAGAAGCAAGTGAATGCCGCAAAAGCAACTCCCGTTTTTCAACATTGACCAGGACAAATACAACTCGCCATCTGGCGGGCGGCACCTCCGTTAAACTGTTCCCACGCTACAAACACATTGTTTCTTTTCCTGTCCCGAAGCCCGCAAACGAATGCTCACGTACGAAAGGCGAGCCTCACTTTCGGCTCGACTCGTCGGTGCGCCAAACATCATTCGTGAGACAATTGGGCAAGCGGGTGAGACATCGCCGTATTTCCAGAACTCAAAGCAAAGGAGCTTGAGAAGAAAATGACATGCAGCAACGACTGCTCCGGCGAAAAACCGTGATCGACGCGCCGATCAGGTCGTCAGCGGAAGATGATCTTGGACGCGCACCCATCGCACATGCATTTTGCGCGATCAATTTTAGAGCTCGACGCAAGCCAGGGACTTGTTGTGGGCGTCTTGGGACCATAGGGGCATGGTAAAAGTTCTTTCATCAATCTAATGCGCGAAGAGTTTGAAGGGATTCCCAGGAGTTTGAGAGCTCCGAGAGTCAGGAACCGACGTCAGAAGGGTCTGAAACCAGGCGTGCTCTCACTGTCATTGATTTCAACCCTTGGATGTTCTCCGGTTCAGACCAGCTCATCCACTTTTTTCTTCACTCAAATCGGAGCGGAGTTAGAAGATCAAGAATAAGAGGTGTTTCCGTAAGATAGCTAAGTTGTTTCAAAAGTATGGCGGTATCCTTAGGCCCGCCTTTCAGCTCATCCCTTTCCCGGCGCTGGTGCGGTAGGGGATCTAATCGTCGGTGCTGCGGGAACAACGAGTACAGACCGCAGTGCACAGGAGTAAAAAGACGATATTGCTGAGGCACTCAGTAAACTTGAGAAGCCTATCGTGGTCGTCATTGACGACATCGACCGACTCACTAAGATTGAGATCCGTGAAATCTTCAAACTTGTTCGTCTGACAGCCAGCTTCCCAAACATCATCTACTTGCTGGCCTTCGACAGAAAACGCGTGGAGCAAGCCCTCTCTGAAGACGGCGTCTCCGGACGCGCGTATCTTGAAAAATCGTCCTGATGAGGCTTCGATGTGCCACAGGCATCAGAGAAACTGCTCTGCGTTCTCGTGCACTCGCAGAACTGAAACGCATCTTGTCTCCCGTAACAAACGCGACTCTCGACGAAGATCGATGGCGCTCAGCCTACTAGAGTGATCGAGCCGCTCTTCTCGAACATGCGTGACGTCGTGCGATACGCAATTTCCTCCAAGGAGGCAATCAGAGAACTAGGGTGATCAAATTGATCTTGTTGACCTGCTCGTAATGGAAGCGATCCGGATTCTCCGCCCTGAAATCTTCGAACGTCTCACTGAAACTTCAACATGATCTCGTAAAACCCGCCTATCGCCATACTACAAGAGGAAGCGGAAACCGAGGATCCCATTGATGCACTACTTGAGAGTTTTCCGAAGACAGGTTTATTCTTCAATATTTATTAAACTCTACATTCCCTGCGACACAACACAAAAATAGTGAAAAATGCGCGCAACACAACAGCATCTGGCACGCAAATATCGAGATAGCCCACGTCGACTTTCTTAAGCTCTGTTTAGAGCGAGTCGCATCGGACCACTCACGACGTTCCGGGATTCTGAGCGCGCATTCACTTATCTAAACGACGGAGCAGCACTTAAGAAATATCTACTAACCAGAATTAGACCCCGAGAAACTTGAAGATGTCATCTCTGACCTCACCTCCTTCGAAAGCCAATTCACCGACGACTACGATCGTCCCGGGATCTGTCACACTGCTAAATCTCATTGACACCATTCCGAAAGAGATCAGCACAATCTCTTCGGACGCGAGTTTCCGTTTACTGCGTCGTCCGCAACCCTCCATCGTGTGGAGCACATGGAAGACGAAGAACGAGAAGCGTTCATCTCACAAATCTTCAACGATATCGAGACATACTCATCTGAGTTCTTTTTATCGACGACATCATCGACTATATTCAAACAAACGAAAACAAATTCGTTAGCGAGGTATTTACGAAACAGATACATGCTATATTTATCCAAAAGCTCCGGGATTTTCCACCAAGCGAACCATCACGTGAATGGTGTGCGGTCGGGTCTATCTAGTCGTCCAAAAAGAAACGGAGAGGCTCCTCTTAGTACAAGCGACGATCCTGCTCTATTACAAGCGAGTCTTGCACTCAGCTCAGATCCACTGCAGTATCCTGGTCCTCAGAGTCTCCGGCGAAGTAGGTCTGAAGACCATCTCCATTGGGAGGCTATCAAGCAGCTCTTTGGATCCGAGAACGAGATAGAATCATTGTAGATAAAGTGCGCAATAAACTGGGCGATGATGAAGTTCTTAGGTTAGCCGACCAGTATCTATCGGGACGACAATCCGCAGTCTTCTAAATAGCAATCACAAGTCAACGTGATCGGATTACTGACGATCTCGGAAACGGATAAGGACTGCCATAGCTTTGGAAGCCGAGACGTTGAACGGCTCGCAGAGCCACTGCCGCATACCCCTGTCGGACAACAGTTAAACTACTGAGGCGTTTCTTTAGGGTCGATGGCGCATTTTACTCCGCACAGACAATCACCACTCACAATTTGCTACAGTGCACCACGGTCAAATCCCTATCTGGAAACGCAGACGTGATTGAATTCCGACAAAACCGAGAAAAGAGCTCGAAGTCCAATGCCAATCAGCGAGCTTGAATCTATACAAATGAGGAGAAAAACCGGTCGATAACTGGACAGAACTACCGTTATTCGCGGGCGCGAAGGCGTGCTGTTCCGATCCCCTGCTCTGGTTTCGCTTCAGCGCTGGGCGCTGAAGCGAAAAACTCGTCACGTCTTTTCGCCTGCTCCAATCCCATTTCTCGTTAAGTGGGGAGCAAGGGAGCCCCATCAAACCTCCTCCGCGAGATCAGGACCCTTTTGATGGGGCGCAAGCTTGGGACCGGAGGCGACGACGGAAGGCCTGTTACTCGGGGAGCAAAGGAGCGACAATTGTGGCAGCATCTTCTGTCTGCCTGTCGATGAGATGAACTATCTGTTTATCGATCGATGAAGACAAGGACACCAAGGACCCGCCCGGCCATAGCCAGACAAACCCAAATGCTGCTAAAAACTACAGCATTACGGCGGCACAAACAAAAAGCGGCTTCACGGCTGGGGCAAAAGCTGTTTCGCATCGGAACTGAGCGTCACATACCCGTCCCTACGACCTCGCTCGTTTTCCGCATCAGAAGGAAGAGTTGATACTCGTTGTCGGTCCATCTAAAGCACCGACTCGCTTCGATAACGCCGGCAATGCCCTTGTCCACGAGGATCCCGACCGAACCGACGCTCAATCTCCTCAGGTCCAAGGGACATGATCGATGCGATCTAGAATCTTCGGCACTTCGCGTTGCAAAAGCGCCGTCAGAGTAAAGCCCATGTGATTCACCCGGCGGAAGGAACGAGCAGATTGGCATCTATAGACGCCCTGTCTCTGGTAGAAAGCCCATGCGTCCTTTGCGGGGACTACGACGGTCATCAGCTCAGCAGCTCAGATTCAAAGCACCATGTACTCGTTAAACCGCTCTGGGTGACCCAACCAGTTAGATCCATACCACTCTTCCTCAAACGTTAGTCCGTTCTGCTCTATACTATGTTATGTGGGCATCCTAGAACGGCCTCCTGGTCCTTTTCAGATTACGCCGCTAGGGTGCCTTCTCGATTTTTGGGCGACCAGATGCCCGCCCTAGCAACGGTCCCTCAGTAACACCGCTCACCCAGCCACCCAAGTCGCTGTCGATAAGCCTTGGTTCCGCACATCGGTGGACCGCAGAGTCCACGGAAAGATTTCCACACTTGCGGGCTACACGCTCCCTCGTACATCGCTTCCTTCCCCCTTGGCCAAGAGGTATCCGCGCTTGGTTCACACATTGAACCAGAATTCGACCGCGTTCAGTCGAGTGTCTCCAGCGATACGAATACCTCACTTTGCAGCAATTTTTAAGGGCCAATCAGACTCTAGCACTCGACGCAACTCCTCGGCGAGCTCGGTACTTCACCATCATCAAGTCGAGCCCCTCGGGTGAGTAGGGCCTTTCTTGCTCAACGCCTCCTCCATCTTTGTCTTAGAAGTTTCCCGTAGAGGCAGTCTTCGGTTGGAGGCTCAGTGGCTGGCCAGAGTGCCCTCAGTTCGCGGAGCACCACCATCAAAGTAGCACCTGTTTGCATATCGGCGCTTTTCTCTCGGTGCTTCTTCCGCAACTCATCCTCATTCTCCAGAAATTACAGCGTCTCTGAACGACTTCACCTCCGCCAAATCCATGCCAGTAACAAACGCAATATGGGCTTCACTCGCACAGTATGACTCAGTATCACAGAGAGGTGGGCAGAAGATCCTGATTTCTCGGTCTAAGAATGGCCGCGACCACTCTTCTAGTTCCTGATCTGTCAGGAAGTCGGTCGCGATGGATAAGAACGCGAGGGGCCGAATCCATCAACTCTACCATGTCCTTAAAGGCTTGCGCAGCAAACGTGTTATTTAAACCATTGAAGGTCGCGATCTTGACAGAGCCAGCTGGAAGCGACAAAGAATCAAGTGCTTGCTTTAGGATCTTTGGGTTCTCATCTTCTGTGTATATAATTGTCTTTGTACTGTTATCCAGTTGATCCAAGGCTCCCAGATCCATAAGCAAAGCAGCGAGCTCACGGTGTGATGAGGACTCCACGTGGCCTTCCTTCATCCATACAACCTTCACCGCCTCGGACGCACTCGTAATCAGGTGGCGACTATGGGTTGAGACAATGACCTTGCAATGGAATTGTTGAGAGACCCGCTCTAACGCTACTCCTAAACTCTTCTGCCTAGATGGATGCAGATGACTATCTGGCTCGTCTACCGGCAGCAGAGCAGGCTTGAAGAGCAACACGTATGCAAAAGATTTGGGTTATCTGCAGTAGACCAGTTCCCCAGAGATCGACAGGAAGAAAATCCTTGGGATCAGGAGCGCTATCCGCTGCTAGCTGGATATCCACGTACAAGTTTCGCTCGGGATCAAAATTCACTGGAAAGAGACGTGCGACTTAAGGACTTCACCAACCAGTCGTTCTAGTTCACCCAACATGCCCCGGTCAGTCAACAGTCTAATGATGTTCCTAAACACCAGATTCGCATCGCCACGCGGCCTACGGAAGACCGCAGCATAGCCACTCATGTCCTCACGATGGGGAACACCAGCCAATCCAGGAACATACACACTGAACAGCTGGATCACAAATGACTTGACCGAAATCCCGGGCAAAGACCAGAACGCTCTACGCCCACATTTGTTGTGATTCCGCGCCTTATACATCTCAATTCGATATTCGGCTGGATCCGCAGTCTCGGCAGCAAAACCCTCATTCCACGATACCCTCGTTGCCCACCATTCCTATTCTCATAAGGAGCATCGTGCCCCAATAGGGTGAAGTCGGCTACCGGCGAGTATCGCAAGCTAGCTTCGGCCACGACTCGCTGCCCAAGTTCAACAGAAGCCTGTGCGCAGCTCACCGCTGTGTGAAGCGCCTGAAGAACACTGCTCTTGCCCGAGTTGTTACCGCCCACCAGATAGGTTATAGGGCCAAGCTCGATACGGGTGTCGCTAATCTTTTTGAAATTCTGAATCCGGACTGCCGAGATTTGGAGGCGCGGCGGCTCCACCTGCTCACCAGACACCTCCGAGTCGCTCACGGCCTGGGAAGCCATTGCCACATCGACATCTGCGTCACTCATTTCTTCCCCCCAGACATTAGTCCAGAGCGGAACTCGACGACGTCGCCGTCGGCCATGACGTAGTCCTTGCCCTCCATGCGGACGCGGCCGTGGGCGCGCGCCTCGGCGAGGCTGCCGTATTCGACCAGGTCGTCGTGGCTGACGATCTCGGCCTTGATGAAACCGCGCTCAAAGTCGTGTGGATCACTCCGGCGGCCTGCGGCGCAGTCCAGCCTATGGATCGTCCAGGCGCGTGACTCCTTCTCCCCGCCGTCAGGTAGGTCTGCAGGCCGAGGGTGTCGAGAGCCGACCCGCGCCAGCTTGTCGAGCCGGCCTCGTCCTGCCCGGAGGCTCGAGCATTTCGCGGGCTTCCTCGGGCTCCAGCTCCACGAGCTCGCCTCGAACTTCGCGTCGAGGAAGATCGCCTCGGCCGGCGCCACGAAATCGCGCAGCTCGGCCTGCATGGCCTCGTCGGCCAGGCCGGCGTCGTCGGTGTTGAAGACGTAGATGAACTTCTTCGTGGTCATCAATCCGAAACCGCGAAGAATGGCCGGGTCGAGGTCCGTGCCGTGCGCCGAAAGCACCTTTCCCTGCTCGAGCAGCTCGAGGGCAGCCTTGGCCGTCTCCAGCACCTCCTTGGGCGTCTTTTTGCCGGTGACTTCCTTGGTCAGGCGCGGGATCTGCTTCTCGAGCGTTTGGACGTCAGCCAAGACGAGTTCCGTGGTAACGGTTTCGATGTCGTCCTTCGGTCGACGCGGCCTTCGACGTGGACGACGTCGGGGTCAGCGAACGCGCGGTGACCAGGCAAATCGCGTCGGCCTCGCGGATGTTGGCCAGGAACTGGTTGCCCAGGCCCTCGCCTTGAGAGGCGCCGCGCACGATCCCCGCGATGTCGACGAAGCTAACCGTGGCGGGCACGACCTTCGCCGAATGGAACAGCTCGGCCAGCTTGTCCAGCCGTCGCGTCCCGGCAGCGGCACGACGCCGACGTTCCGGCTCGATCGTGGCGAACGGGTAGTTTGCAGCCAGACAGTGCTCGGGTGAGGGCGTTGAACAGGGTCGACTTGCCGACGTTGGGCAGCCCAGCGATTCCGATAGTCACGACACGGATCGATTCTACCGGCACGCGAAAGCCGCACGCGCGGTGAGCCGCGCGGGACAACCCTATATCGGCAATCAGCCTTCTTCCCACGCTTGGATGCCGGTATGAGCCTGGGTAGCCAGGCGAACCGAGCGATCGGGGCAAATCCGAGCCTCGCGATGCGCTCCATTTTCCCGCCACACCGCCATTTTCGTGTCGACGTCGAACGTTCACAAACGCCTACCTGAGGCCGACGCCCCAAACGCCCGGTCACCGCCGAGCCACCCAAACGTTGACCCGATATCCCGAACGCCGGGCCGGCGCCGAGCCACTCATAGCATCAGCGGCCTTCCGCTGGCGAAATCGACTTCGACGAGGATTGGCCTTACGGTTCATTTCAGCTTCCACCCGTCGTCTGATCGCCTCGGCGGTCTCCATGCGCAGAGTGGCTGAGCCGCCGACACGTCGAGACTCTGTGGCTTGATTTCCCCAAGAGCCTTCGCCGCCGTGGGAAAGATGAGCACGGTGATGGCGCCGGCGATGATCATCATCGAAGCCATCGTCGCCGAAAGAAGCGCCAGTAGATCGCGCTATCCCCGTCACCGCAACGATGATCGGCAGCCCTGGAGCGGCAAACAAAGCTAATCGGGCCTTCTCCTTGAACCCTCGAAGGCCAGACCCGTCCAACCGGCCAACTCAGCCAGAAGAATCGGCCCGCCCCGGAAAAACGAAGATCATCGCCACAATCCCCAGGATCTGCAACGGGAATCGCAACAGCGCGCGCCAATCGATGCCCATCCCCGAGGCCACGAAGAAAACGGGGATGGAAACGAATAGCCTGTATTACGCAGATTCCGCTCAGCTCGGAAGCGAAGAACGCCGGGACGAGCGCGGACGATGATCCCCGCCGTAAAAGGGAACCAAGCACGATGTCGAGCCCAAGAACGGCAGAAAGCCCCAAAAAGTCCCGTGAGAACAAGGAAGATGATGCGAAAGGTCGTCACTGACGTCGTCTGCGTCCGTCGACAATCATCTTGCCGACGCGGGGAATCTTCATGAAGATCCTACTGGGCACGATCACGCCCACAACGGCACCAATGACAAAACCAGCAAAACCGCCGCACTGGAAATAGGCGAACGCGACGTCAGAAGGAGGAAATTGAGATTATCGCCGAATTACGCGGCGCCATGCCCCATCACCCACGCGCCCATGGGCTTGTCCATCTCCGGTGTCGTGAGAACCGAACGAGTGCGCCCAGAGCCGTGGACGCCGCGGCGATAGCAAAGGCTGTGGACGTGAGAACCGCATTATTTTCGCCCCCGGCAGCAGCACTATCGCGACGCCGCGGAAGGCACCGCGATTGAGATCGCCCACAGCCCGAAAACCCAACGTCCGCGCCTGGTGAGCGTGTCATGGCGAATGTGGAAACCGGCAATGAGAAAGAGAAACCGCCCAGCTCGCTTGAGCAGCTCGACTCCCCGTTGACTCCAGCGAGTCCCCAGACCGGCCGGACCGATCGCCATTCCCAGGGAGAGAAGCCAGACGACGTCGGGTACCTTCGCCTCGTGGCCGACGCCGCAAGGGCAGCCACTACCGCGGCAAGGCTGATCCAGAAAAGCGAGACGAATGCTTGAACAACCTGATCGTCGAGTTTCATTCCAAGCGCCCCCTTTTTGCATATTTCGTGTAGTTTACGTGCCGACAATGCCTCCCCGTTCGCTGGCGAATGCCTCCTGGTACAAGCCGCCACATCCTTCATTGCCTTGATCGATACGCCAAAAACGCGCGTACCACACCCCGTTTGCTGCGTCCAGAATATGGAGATCTCAACTATGCTGTGATCGGCGCCAGACGCGCACACGGGCACCTAAACCGCATCCGCGCGTGCACCGCTTGCGGGCGAAATGAAGTCCGGCACGCACTCAGACCTAGCGCACACATGACGTTCTCGTTAGGCAAGCTGTGCATTTGCACAAAATAGCGCATTCCCCAATACAAAATAGCTTTATCCACCCGAGAGCCATGAGCATGCAAATCAAGAAGGAAAGTCACATGGCTCCATTGAGTTACATGTCCTCACTGCCATTTGACAGGAATGGCAGCCACCATCCTCCCCAGCAGCAAACGGACACGAGAGCCACTCGACAACGAGAAGCGTGGATCCACCTGAACTTCGTCGCGCCCCCATTTGGAGGTCGGTCGATTCGCCGTCCGTCAAAACGTTGAAAAATATGAAAATAGACGCAATGGGTAGTAAAACACTATTCGATCGTTTGCTTTAATAACAGTCGACAACAATAGGACAGTAGCACATGGCCGACCCTGCAATAAAACTCGGTTCAGCTACATCTAATGGACAATGAGGAGAATAATGAAACGATTTCGCACCACGTTGCCCTCGACAGGTAACAGTTTCCGTCACAGCGAGGTCTCCTTCGTCAGCGCACCTCGCGGGATGCCGAACGTCAGCGGAACAGCAGCAGGCCACGGGATCCGGAGACACGTCCTCCGAGGTGACGAGCACGCAGGTCGTAATTCCGGCGGCAAGCAAGGGCGAACGGGCACAGTCGCCCTCTGCCGGACCTGCTCACAGGAGGGCCCGAAAGAAGATCCAGCGCGACGTCGGCTGTCATGGCGAAGGCCGATCTGCCAAAGCGCAACCGCCTTCCGCTTCCGGCAATCACAAAGCGCACGGCCAAGTGTCGACGTCCCGAAAACGAACGTTGCGTGGGTGGCCACCAACGGCAGTGACTCGGGTGGCGGCACCGACGCTGCCTTTCGCCAGCTTCGACAAGGCGCTCAACTCGGTCAAAGACGGCGGCACCGTCGTCGCGAAAGCCGGCACCCACCGGCCCGATCCGATCAACGTTTCCAAGAAGAACATCACGATCCAGTCCGCGCCGGGCGCAACCGTGTGGATCAAGGGAAGCGAAGTCGTCGACAAAGGCAAGTGGAAAAAGCAGGGCTCGACTTGGGCGGCCACCGGTAACTTCCACAACTCTGCACGGTACTGCACGATCAACCAGGACCCCAAGCTTGAAGGCATGGGCAGCCTACCCTGAACAGGCTTTCATCAACGGAAAGGCTCTACGTCAAGTAGCTTCCAAGGCGGAGGTCAAAGAGGGCACCTTCTACGTCGAAGACAAAACCCCTACGACCCTCAAGGACCCGAAAAACAACGACAAAGGCTTCAACGTCGGCAAACAGGACGCCATCACCTACTACGTCGGCTCGGATCCGACGGAACCACCGAAGTCTCAAAGAACGGGAGCCATCACGGCTAGCGCCGAAGGTTTCACCCTGAAGGGCATCAACATCGCCCAGTACTCGCCCGTCAGTCCTGAAACTGAGAGAACGACCCCGTGTTCAAAGACCAGGCCGGCGCCTCGCGGTCTTCATCGCCGGAGCCAAATCGACCGTCGTCGATCTGACCTTCACGCAGGTCTCTGTCGGAGGCGCACTGGTTTCAACGAGTCGCATGGTTCGCGCGCGGCCAATAATCGTTTGTCGACAACGGCGGCGGGAGCCTGCGGGCGCTAACCGTTCGGACGACGTCGCTCTACGAAGGCAACCACTTTTTCCAACAACAACACGGCGAGTTCCGCATCCACGATTAGCTTCGCCTACTGCACGATCCGCGGACGTCAAGGTCACGCACACCAACAGAACCGTTTTTCCGGAGCAACGTCGTGGATTACTCGGCGGCGCCGCGCGAAGCTTCCAAGGCGTCCGAACGCACAACGACCTTCCCCGCCTTCTGGTGCGATGAGGGGTGCATTGATGCCAAGACGGTCAACAACTTCTTCACGAACGTGGGAACAGCCGTCTTCTATGAGGGTTTTCCAGCGGAGGTGATCGCCCTCGAACGTCGTCGAGGGCTCGAATACCGGCGTCTCCGTTGGCGGAACCGACAAGGTGAAGGTGGTACAACAACACGGTATCGCGCACCTACCGTCCGATCTACGTCACGAGGATGCGCGGTATGACGGTTGCAATTCCGCGAGAGAACAGCGATGCGCAGTTCCCGGAGGAATGGTTCGACAAATCACCACCTGAGCTGGAAACACCACCGGCGTTGAGATCTACAACAACATCCTCTCCTCGCGGGCTTCCAACGGCCCCAAGGACGCCACGAACGTTCCTTGCCATGCCCGTCTACCTTGACGGCGCCAAGAACACGAACGGCAAGGAAATCTACCTGAATCGATGTTTGCTGCCGACTACAACGTGTACTACAGGAGCAACCAGTCCAACGAGCTGATCGTCATGAGCTGGGGACCTCCCATCAAAGGATCCTCAGAAGGACGGGGCCCTTGGACGTCAAGTTCTCAAAAGCCACGGACATCTCCAAGGATTCCAACGCGGGCAAAGGCCGTCAAGGGATCGAAACCCCACGCCCTCGACACTTTCGGCCCCTGGGCGCACAATCCCTATTTTCGCCAAAGAGGCGGAGTCCAACAGCGCCTAGCAACCAGAGCAACCACAACCTCGAAGGAAGGGAGCAAGGGCCGGTGGCATGCGTGCAAGCCGCCAGAGGACGTCGTTGAGCCATCGATCCGACGGGCGAGACGGTTGCCCCGAAAGGCTGTGGACCGAGGCGCCCTCGTTAACGCCGTAGATATCGGACAGAAGTGACGACGCGTCCGCTGGCTCAAGAGCGAGGTGCTTCCTCGCAGTTAAACGGGCAGGGTCTATTGACGCGCAACGCCCGAACGAGGGGTAGTTACGGGCGCGCACACCGTGAAGTGTGCGCACCCGCTTGCTCGCGTGTCAGCGGCTACACTTCGGCGTGAGCTTTTTATGACGGCGACGTCGGGCGCATCGCCGTAGTCGAGGCGATTCGTGTAGACGTGCGCAACGACGCCGAGGATCAGCGAAAAGCTATGCCGATGCGCAGGCTCCACTCGTCGGCGACCAACCGATAACCGGGCTGGTAAGCGGGTTCCCCATCCGCATGAACCAGCCGATGAAGGTCGAGCGCTGCCCGTATAGGGCAGGCAGCGTCCGCCGCAGCGTGGTCAGTGGGGACGATCGTCGCACTTCCGAATCCCGAGGGCGAAAAGCTGGAAGCGGCACCGCGAGGGCATAGCGGCAGCAGCCGCAAATCCGATGGCCGACATGAGAAAACCGGCTCGAGCCACCGGTACGCGACCCCAGCGGTCCACCATCGGATCGCCCCAAAATTTCGCCGATGAACTGGGCGGCAACCATGATGACGCAGGCGATTCCCGGCGTCGGCGGCATCTCCAGCCCACGGGCCGGCGAAGAGTTGGCGCCCAGTCATTGCCGACGATCTCGAATCTGGTTTCCAGCGATTCCTATGAGGGCTAGAGGAGCCATGGGTGAGAAAACGTGCACCGCGAAACCCGCTGCGGTCGTGCCCTCGCCGCTGGGCTGGCGTTTATGTCGCCGGGAAGCTCGGATGAGCACGCCCCGACGGCGATGCATAAAAGCACAAGAGAGGCGCAGAACGTGTGGATCCACAGGGTACGCCCAAAGGCCGCCAATCGCGCGCCGAGTAGGCCGCCTACGATGCAACCCGCGCTCCACAGGGCGTGAAGCGAGTTGATAATGGTTCTGCTGTACGCCGATTGAACCCGCATGGCATGCGGGTTAGCCATATCGACGATGGCATCCAAGCTCCATGGTGAAGAGGCAAGCCCCGAATAATACACAGGGCTTTTCAACTCTACGGTCACACGGCGGAGCTGACGGCCGCACGACGAGCGCGACCGTCCACCACAGCGACGACGACAACGCCCCCATCTTGCGGATGAAGTAAGCGGGAAGGTTCGCGAGCACATCGACCCACGGCCGAAACGATCACCAACACGCCGAACTCGTATTGGTCAAGCCTACGGCGCTCTTTCACCCTCGAAATCGCGGCATTCGGCGAAAATCGCGCCGTTGGCGAGAAAAGTGAGGGTATCGCCCGTGCGCGGCGTGGCAACCGTTTGGCTGCGTTCCTTCACGCACATCGATTCTATCCGCGCCGGGAAGCAGAAGATTTCTATCCGCCCGGGAGGTAGAAATCGCCCGGTGCGTCGGACGACCGTGGGATGATCGGATTTTATGCAGATCTCCAGTGCCCTTCTTCCTTCTTCTCCTCGCGGTTTTCGGGCTGGCGCGGGCCTCGTACAACCTTTTCGGCCGGTCGCTACGCGGGCAAGCGAATGAAGACTCGTCGCACCACAGATCTGAACTGGGGCTTGCCTCGCGCGGATGCCTCGCGATGGCGGGCGGCCGCAGCCGGGCGACGCGGGGCTGAGATCCTCGAACGCGAGAACGCAGAGCTCTCCGAACGCGCGCGAAACGAGCAGGCACTGCTGAGAATGATGGAGCCATTGTCCGCCAGGCTCAAGGATATGACCGAGACGGTGGCCTCAATGTGGGCGAGCTAGGCGGCCCCAAGACGCCGCCGTGCGAGAACAGCTCACAGCAACGGCCTCGGCTCACAGGAATTGGCACGCGAAACCACCTCTTTGCGCGCGGATTGACATCGTTTCCGCGCGCGGAACCTGGGGTGAGGTTGAGTGCATCGATCGTGGAGGCCGCCGGAATGCTCAAACACACGGATTTCAGAGCAGCAGAGCGTATCGACAACGAACGGCGGCGGACTCACCCGGCTCGCCCCGACATGACAGTTCATCTTCCCGGTGGAGCCCACAGACGGTGGACGCTGGTTCCCTCACGGCGCTGCCCAGAGCGCAGGGAAATCGAGGGACAGGACCATCGTCGCCTGGAGGCAAGGCGCGCAGAATTGATGGACGAACACCCGCGAGCCCTCCGAGCACACGTCAGAGCCGCCAAACGCACTACCCTGCAATTCGGTCTCCCCACGCATTACCGCCGCGTTCTACCCACGGAATCCCTCAAGCTGGGTGCGCGCGCACAAGCGACCCGACTCTCGAGTGAGGCTCAGTCTCGGGAATCGCGAGCGACGCCATGTTCGCTTCGCGCGCTCCCGCGGTCCTTGTGGCAGGTGCTGTGGTCCCCGGCCGCGACGAGGAGGGCTCGAGATCCTCCGCTCGGCCGCACTCTCGCAGCGACCGACGGTGGCCAACCACGTCGACAAACTCGCAAGCTCGCTGCGCTCTTGGCCGCGTCAGCAACTCACAACAGGACGATCGCCTCGCTGACAGTGCAGGCTGACTGCAAACGGCGAAACCAATTTCGAATCGATCGAGACAAGCACCGAAACGCCACAGACGCCTCGACGGTGAATCCGCGCATATCTCGATCGTTCACCACCTCGCGAGTGATCGTCGAGCAACGGAAGATTAGGCCGGCGGACGCCAGATGGGAAACCAGACTCGCACAAGCGAACTGACGCCAAACCTCGGCTCCAGTCTCCCAGCCATCAACTCCGGCTGATCAGAGGTATTTGCTCGCCTCCGAATGGCAGCAAGCAGCTCGTACCCTCGCCCGCGTTCGCGATAAACGTGTACGAACCTGCACCTCGATCCGTTTTCTCGAATAGTCCCGCAACGCCCAGCTGCCACTGGCCTTGTCGATGACCTCCTGAGCTGCGTTGGTTCCGATGATCGAGGAAAGCAGTGATCGACGCCAGTGCCTTTCCTTGCAAGTTGAGGTCGATGGTCAACGCACAAACGTCGCACTCACATGCTGCCGTCGCGGCCCACCTCAAGGACTGTCAGCTCGCGCCCCTCGGAAGACTGTCAGCCTGAGACGACCGCGCGACGATACGCTTCCTACCGTTACATCGAGCGAATCAACCGTGTACCACCGCTTCGTCATTACGGCCAGGCCTCGGATCCTCGGCAAGTCCGCGACGTGTCAGAAGATGGTTCACCTTCCGCAGATAATCGGCGGCAACGTACTGGTACCTCGCGCTCGGCCCGCCAACACACATCAACAAAGTCCCACTCGAGAAGGCATTCTTTTGCTGCCGTGTTCAAGAACAGCCCTCGAAATCTTGGTGGCGGGCAGCGTTTCGAAGACCGAGATAGCGGAAACTGGCCGCGCATATGCGCCGCCATCTGCGCGGCGCGTCTCGCCCGTCTGCAGCCCTCAACCGGCGAACAATCGGCGAGTCGAGCTCTTGGCAGAGCTCCGGCGACGCGGCTGGAGCGTCCTGCTGTCGCATCCGCACCCTTTTCCTGTCGCCTCGAAACGCCCGTCCTCTCGGTGCGCCCACCCACCTTTTTCAACGCGCTCACGCAATCTGCGACGGTCCGCTGAATCCCTCGTGGCCTTGGCAGATCAGCGCAGCAAGATTCTTCGGCAGCGAGAATCGGATGTCTTCAGGAGGCCGTCTCCACCGGATCGACCTGGGTGAAGCCGAATCCGGCCAAGCGCTCGATCGACGTCGCGCACGAGGATCTCGTAGAAACCGACGCGCCCGACGTCAGCCCAACCGTCCGCGCGCATCCTCAAGCCACTCGGCCTGGCACCCTCCTCGGCGCGATCAACCCGATAGGCCCTGCACAGCTCAGCCCTCGAGCGCCAGCCAATTTCGACCAAACGTGCACGGAATTCGAAGAATTAGCTGATCCGACAACGATGACTCCAGTATTGCACTCGGCTGCCATCGCCTTGACCGCGCGCCCCGCCTTATTTTGAGTCGCGTGCAAATGTCGCCCGAAGATCTATGAGATTTGGGAACGTTTGCGCAAGCTCCACGGTCTTGAGAGTCTCTGCCGACAGACAGGGTCGTTTGCGAGATCCAGACGACCTTGTCGGGGTCGCGCACATTAATGCTGCCATCGCTTCCTTCCGGCCCGTCGACCACCATCGAATGCTCTGGCGCCTCCCTCGCGTCCCTTCGACCTCCTCGTGTGCCGGTGCGGCCACTGAGCAGAATGATCGTATCGCTCTTGGCGGAAACGCACCGCCTGTTTGTGAACTTTCGCCAGCCGAGGACACGTCGATCGATCGTCTGTGGCTGCGCGCGCGCGGCCGCCTGCGCTAATGGACTGCGGGCGAAACCCCATGGGCAGAAAACACGACCCGTGCGCTTCGGGGAACCCTGTCGGTCTTGGAAACGAAGATCGCCCCCGCGTCGGGTGTAGCAGAGTCTCGACGACGTACCATGTGCTAGGACGATCTCTTTGCGGACGACACCGGGCGCCCGTAGAGCCTCGAGTGCTTTTCTTCAACCATGTCGACAGCTCCCATCGACCCCGCACAGTACCTCGGGTGCGGGTGGCGATGAGAATCCCGCCCGTCCCCGCTGGGAACCGCTGATCCGACTGGAAAAGCCGACGCTCCTGCGGCGAGGGAAAGCCGACTTCCCGCATCATCGACCGGCGATGCTTCATCAGTCAGCTGCATCTAGAGTAGGCGGCGTCGTCAGGCGCGAGCTGAACGGAATGGGAACTAGGGCAGGCTGGCCTCGTGACCGTCTTCTATGCGTGCAACCGGCCATGGCGCAAAAATCTCTCGTGCTGGCGGAGCTTCAGCTTGCCGCACAGACCACTGATAGGTTGCGCATCTTTGCGCGTGCTGTCGATGAAGATCCGCGAGTGCTGTGGCGGCCATGTCCCGCCTGTGCCGAAGGAGGTCATCACGCTCCAACGCCGTCCGCGAGAAAGTCCAATTCTTCACGCTGCGCGACTCGAAGCCAACGCTTCGATCACGGTCAAAATCATGACCTACCTCTTGCCCGCCACTCATCGAGCCCGGCAGCGAGCGGTGGTGTGCGCCAAACCCGATTTCTACGAGGTCACTGGAAAGCTTCCTTTCGCTACGGGCGGACGATGTTCGACACCCGCGTTTGGATTGTGCGACATTCTCGCAAGACTCGAGCAGCGAAAGCCCGGGTGCCGTGCAGCAGTGACTATTCTCGCCTGAGCGCAAAGCGAAGCTTCTTCCTCCCGGCAAAAATCGGCCCCATCTGTGGGCGCAAACACGAAAGCCCGGTAGAGGTCGCGTCAACGTCTGCCACCGCGGCCCGAGCAGCGCACCCGACGCGCGTGAGGCCCAGGTGCGGGCGAGGGCGCTGTCGAAGCGATGACCGCGGCGTTGGAATCGCTGGAGAAGGCGCCGACGTCGACGTCATCGTCTCGCCCGGGAGGGGAAGCGTCGAAGATCTTCTTCCCTTTCTCCGACGAGTTCAGGCCGTGACAGCCGTGGCGAACGCTCGAAAACCTGTGGTGTCGGCACCGGGCCATGAGGGCGACAGTTCTGTCCTTGATCCGTCGCCGATCTGCGCATCGACACCTCACCGGATGCGCAAACGCATCGTTCCTGGATGGTCGCCGAGGAGTCGCGACCATCGCCGAAGCCACGCGTCGTGGGCGTGTAGCGATCCAGAATCGCGCATTGACGTGCCCTCTGTGCCGAGTTTGACGCGATCCGCGCCCGGCCGCCCCTCGCCACCCCGCAGACAATGGTGGATCGCATGCGCGAGGATCCCGCGTTCGCTCACCCTGTGATGCGCACTCACGTCGATCGGATCTTGGCCGGAAGCCAGCAGGCTAGCCTCGCAAGCGACCGTGGCCAATCTGCGCGCTTATCACCCTAGCCACGCGCTGATCGTGGATATTCGATTCTCCTCCTCGCAAGGATCCAGTCTTCCAGACGCCGCCGAAGCCCACGTGGCCAGGGAGCTTGACGCTGTCGTCGCGGCGCGCCTTGCTCTCACCCATCACAGCGATCTCCCACAAGGAGATAATCATGCCGAGCAGCAACGCCCCTGATGGAGAAGGCCTTCAACGCGGGTGCATCGACGCGCATCAGCTGGTGAGGAGGCAAGATCCCGCGCGTCAGACATCGTCACCCGTCTCGGAACAGGATCGATCCCCTGAGGAATCCCTCCGCCTTTGGGAGATCGGCGAGCAGCTCGCCCGATACCGCGCAGAGTGGCTCGACGGCGCGCGCGAACGCCTCCAGCCGCGGCTCGCAATCTCGCCCGCCGACGGCGGCGATGACGATAGCGTCGACGCCCTGATATGCGAGTGACTTGGCGAGCGCGGAAAGGATCGACACGGCGATCAGACCCAAACAGCGGCGAGACCTCGCGGCCAATCCGGCAGTGGCAGCTCCGCGACCGATCCCAACGGCAATGGCTCAGACGACGATGCCAAGTCATGCCCGACAGCGAGAACGTCGCCCGCGCACGACAGGAAAGAAAAGCTGGTGCCTGAGCCGGTAAAGCAAGGCACCTGAGCCGGTAAACGGAACAGGCGACGGATTTGAAGTTGCAAATGAGCGTCCTTCTCATCGGCGAGTCACTGACCAACAAAATCCACAACGCCCGACGGTTCCAGACCTCGCCTGCGCCCGGGGGCTCAATCGCTCAACGTCGCCATCGGTCTGGAGACACTGGCTGCATAGCCTGCCTCGTCACCGACTTCGCTCGATCCCAACGGCCAGAGTATTGGCCGAGTACGCCGCGTCCAACGGACTTGAACTCTGGCTTCGCGCCGACCGAGCTGAATCAGAACTGGACCCCGGTCAGCCATGTGAGTCTCTCGACGCGTCGGCGTTGCCGCCAGCCATTCCTTCTGACTGCACGTGGGACATTCCGGTGACAAGCCCTTCTCAGTGCTGTGCAAAACTCGATCTTGACCCGGCTTTGATCCGGAGTCCTCAGCTCTTCGGACCCGCGGGTCGCCATTTGCAGCCGCGCGCGGTCAAGGTGCGCAACTGGGTCGAAGAACTGCGCGAAAGCGCCACCGCTTTTCTATGACCCTAATGTGCGTCCCAGCCATCCGAGCGATATGAGCCAGGCACGCGCTGTGGTCGAGGCTGTTTTGCGCGCTTATACAGACGTCATGCGGAAACTTTCCTGACGAGGACAGTCGCCCTCGGTCAGCATGGCAGAGACGCCCGCCTTGACGACGCCGCGCCGGCCGGTGGCTGGAACTCGGAGCGCTTTGTGGCTGTCGCCACCTGCGGAAGTGAGGGCGCGCCCATGTACTCCACGGCGGCAAGGAAACTCTATTCACGTTCCTGCGTAGCAGGTCGACGTCGTCGATCTGGCCGGGGCAGGAGACGCGTTCTTCGCCGCCCTCATTGACGGACCGTCCACGCGCATTTCCCCTCAGCGGTGCGGCAAACCGGGAAACGCTCTCGACCATTTCTCGCCAACCTGAAACCCATGGCGCTCATACGGGCGGGCAACTGCCGCTTCGATCTCCAGTCTCGCGCCCCGGCGTCGATCCTCCCACGCGTGAGGAACTGGCCTCGCATATGAGGTGTACACAGCACAGTCGCCGAAGTTTCTCTAGCCAACCCGTGCCCTTCCGCGCTCGCGACACGCTTTGCGCCAGGCTGAGCGTTCTCTTTAGACTCTGGCAACGCACCTCTGCCAGGCCGTCGGAGGTGGCTTCCGAGCCTCTCCGCACCCGGACACTGCGGACTACGCTCGCCCACACGCTCATTTTCCATCGCATTCCACCGCATGAAAACGGCTAGGTGCCAAGCGTTGCGCGACCAGACCGAGGGCGCTTCCACGCGCGAGAAAAGCCACCGCGAAAAGAATCCGCACGATCAGTTCCATACGCCTTGCAGTGTAGGTAACGATCTGATAACATCTTGAAACAGTTAGATAACGCTGCGTTGCGAGGGCCGGAACTCGGCACCGCTCTCGCAACGGATAATCCCGGTGGGGATCGAGACATATGAGCGTTGGTGAAAGTGGCGCGCCGAGGGCATCACACACGCCAAAGCCGTGGGTCGTATTACGGCCCACGGCTTCCAAAGCTATTCAGGCCAGAACTCACATCTTCAACCCGGACGGGAGCCTTCCCAGTCCCGCTTGATTCTCAGCGTCACCCTACTTTCCCAGCTCCACTCTTATGCTTCCCAAGCCTCGCCTGTTTACCCCTGCTGTCAAACGCCGCTCACGCTGTGTGTAATCGCGCAGAGCACGCAAAGAAATCGACTTTCCTGAAGTCAGGCCAGTACGCCTCGCAGAGTAGAGCTCCGTGTGAAACCGTCTGCCACAGCATGAAAGCTCATGCGTTGCTCGCCCGACGTGCGGATGACGAGGTCAGATCGGGCTGTCCCTTTGTATACAAGTGATCGGTGATGTCATCGACCCGACTCGACGAGCCACCTCGATCGTTCACCGACGTCGCCTGCTCCGCCAACAGCGAACGAACGGCGTCGGTGATCTCCTGGCGGCCTCGCAGCCGACGGCGATGTTGACTTGCATTCCTTGACGTCGGCCGTGCTCGACTCGGCTTTCTCCAACCGGGAGACGAACTCCTGGGGAAGCATCTGCAAATTGCTGACCATTTTTCAAACGCCACCGTGAGCCTCGGCCAGACGGCTCAACCAAGCCCCGGCAATGATCTGAGGAGGGCGTCGATCCTCCTCGCGGGCCCGCTTGGGATTATCGGTCGATAAAGAGCCAGAGCTGACGACCTGACGCCGACCCGCCACACCACGGGAGGAATTCGTTGATCTTGTCAGCCCCGCGTTCATGCCCGAACGCCGCGTTGCGCCCAAGCTCTTCGCCCAGCGCCGATTGCCGTCAAGCATAACGCCGATATGACGGGGCAAAGTCGATCCCTAACGTGCCCATGAGCCTGCGCTCATACAATCTGTAGCGAGCAATGCCGACGCGGCCACCTTCAACCTCCTGTTGACTCCGTGACCAGCCTAGGGTGACACGCAGCATGCACATACACCCCTCAGGCGCCTCAAAAGCTGAATGGGTACGAATAGGAGTGGCATTGTGACCCTTAGCTGCTGTCTCACGCAGAGAACGGCGTAGCTTTCGCTTCCCTTCCCAAGCCAAAGGCGGGGGATGGATTCACCGATCACGGCGCCGCTGTAGCACCGCCAACGCGATCGTCCTGATCGCTCTGGCGCCACGCGAGCATGCGGATGGCATGCCCTCGTATTCGGAATATCGTCGGTCGTGTTATTCGGGCATTCTGCGGTCTACCACATGGGAAAAGTGGTCTCCGAAGATCGAGCTACTCCTGAAGAGGATGGACCACTCGAATATCTTCCTGCTGATCGCCGGGACATACGCGCTGACCCGTCGCGATGCTCGAGCCGCGCACGGCCGCCTACGTGCTGACGATCGTGTGGGCGGGTGCGCTCGGCGGCATATCCCCGGCCGTGTTCAAACCCCACGCCCCGGTGGTTATCGACCTCGCTCACCTCACCTCGGTTGGATCGCCGTGTGGTTCCTGCCAGAGTACTGGACGGCAGGCGACGCCGTCGTCTGGCTAATCTCGCCGGAGGGATCGCCTCACTCCGTGGGAGCCGTCTTCTACGCCCTGCGGTGGCCCAATCCTTGGCCCCGCATATGGGGATTCCACGAGTTCTTCCACGCGTGTACACCGCTTGCCCTATTCTTGTCAGGTCGTTGCCGTCTGGTCTCGTCGTTATGGGCGCTGAAGTAAGAGCAGCGGCGCAGCGCCTCGTTGCCCTACCTCGCGCATGGTGAGCATCGGCTTGCCCGCCGTCCGCGGGCACAATTTTTCTCGGGTGGAGGTCATCCGCACGGCGCCTGAGATGATGACGGCGTCGGCCTCCCCGGTCGAACATCGGTCATGCGCATTCGCGCGCCGACCATGTATCGGGAGACACGTCATGACGACAACAAGGGGCGTGGCTCTCTCCCGAGCTCGTACGAGCGCCTTCGGGCAGAACTCGAAGAGATGACGACGATTCGCCGCGCCGAGATTGCACGCAAGATCGAGGCGGCACGCGACGAAGGCGATCTGCGCGAAAACGGCGGGTATCATGCCCGCTCGTGAAGAGCAATCGAAACTGGAAGGCCGTATAGCGGAGCTGACGCACCTGCTGGAAAACGCGACCGTCGCCGAACCGCCCGCCGCCACCGAAGTCAGGCTGGCGTGATTGTCACAGCGAAGATCGCCGGCGAGGAGGAGCGTTTTTCTCATCGGCTCACGCGAAGCGGCTTTGGATCATCTGCGTTGAGGTCTACCCTGAGACGGCGCCGCTTGGCAAGGCCATCCTCGGACTCAAAGAAGGAGAGTCCACCAAGTTCGCCACACCCACGGGGCGGAAGATTCCGGTCGAAATCGTAAAGATCAGAACCTTTCAGCGCTGAGCGATGTTCTTTTGGGATTCCTGGAGAAGCAGCAGATGGTGACGCTGAAGGCTGCGCTGGCGGGGCGAGCCGCGCCTGTGCTGGACTCCCCTGCACCCCATACCGTTCTGGGAAGCGACATTCTGGCCGAGCCCAGATCCGACCAAGAGGTCATTTACCTGGCATCAGGATGTTTCTGGGGCGCTGGAGAAAAGCAGCGTGGAACTGTGCGCCGATTCGACAGCCGTCTGCTAGCATGGGCGGTTTCACCCGAATCCCACGTATGAGGAGGTGCGTACGGGTAAAACAGGGCACACCCGAAACCGTCCGAGTCCTCTATACGCCTACAGCTGCCAACCGAGCGCCTTCTTCAGGCATTTTTGAACCTCACGATCCGGATCGAGCCTCAACCGCCAGGGAGGGGACATCGGCACCCAGTATCGCAGTGCGATCTTTCCGACGACGCCGCAGCAGGAGGAACTCGCCCGGCGAATGATCGATGCGTATCAAGAAGTTCTTGAAAACAATGGGTTCGGGAAGATCGTCACGGAAGTGACACCGGCTTCGGAGGTCGGCCCCTTCATCCCGCCGAGGACTACCATCAGCAATATCTGGACAAGAACCCGAACGGCTACCAATGCTCATGCCCGCACCGGAATGGCATGCCCGCTGCCGAGGCGCCGCCGTCGCCACGGGCAAGTGACCGGCTCACGCCCCGCGATCTTTTTCAGACCGGGGAGAAAACGCATTCTCGTCGGAACAGCTCGCGTCCTCCGAGCAGCTTGCTTCCAAGGGCGTAGCGGACCTAACGGGCATGCTCTTCATGAGAGCGGTCTCGATAAGACTGGCTGCGGCCACATCAAGGTCTGCTTATGTCGAGGCGGAGGCGTTTCCATCGCGTTCCTCGTCCCACGGAATGTATTCCGAGCTCTCGAGCATCCGCCCATGTGGGCGGGGCGATCCCTTCGAGATCCGGTGCTGCGCGAGACAACCTGACGGCGATAGTTTCCCTCCCCGATCCGCGAGAACGCATTCGACAGTAAAACAGTTTGGCGCCCGTTCGAGCCGCCACGTCACGCCACTGCATCGGGTCAGCGGCAGCGGATTGACAAGGTCGACGGCGACGTTCCCGCCAAGCTCCAGGTTCGACCGGCAATCCCCAGCAAGGGCTTCATACCCGAGGCCGCCGCGACGTCGATGTTGCTGCGAATGAGCGGAGCCTCAACCTCGTCAACACGCAAGTAGACGCACCAATAAAGGGAACGACGCGCCGAGCCAGGTCGTCTTGCCCACGCCTGGCAAGCCCGGAAAAGAACCAAGAGGAGAGGTGCGCGAACCGATGAGGCAAGCTCTATCAACGGCAGACCCGTGAGGAGCAGACGACCTTCCGGGCCAGCGATGGGCGGCGGCGATATCAACGGCAGGCTCGTGGCGAGCAGACGAGCGATTCGGCGGCATCCGCGATCACATCGCATATTCGAGCCGCGGCCGGTCGAGTACACCCGATCCACGGCCAGTCACCCGCACCTGGGTTAATCGTCCATTTTCCGCGCTGCGCTTGACCGTTTGCCATTGACCTTCTTGGCAATTGTTTCAACGGGGTTGATACGCCCTCGACGCTGCGCAAGATTGGCCGTGCCGGAGAGGACCGCCCCGCGATTGTATTCGGTGTCTGCTGTGGGAAGCGCAAGAGTGCGCAGGTCAAGCCTGCGCAGCACCTGTTCGACCGTGCGCGACGTCAACCGTTGATCGCTGCGAGCTCCGAGGATCTCGGCTCGGGCCGCCTCGAGCCACGGACTGCGCCCCATGACCAGATCTCTCTATCTCGAAGCCGATCGGATGGCAGTATCCGTCAGCTCGCTTCTCCCACGTGATCCCACTGCTGATCCGATTCCAGGCGGATCTTTATCCGGTCGGCCCCACTCGCGCTAATTCTCACGCTGGGGAGACTGAAAGATCCAGGTTCTCAAAAATAATGTTCGAGAGCGTTGTAGGCGGCATGTTGAGCACGATCGGCTAGCTCAGCAGCTTCCTCCTGCGACGCTGCTTTCATCCTCGGCCAGATCGAGTTTGCGGATGAGCCACGGCGAAGCCCGCTGGGCATCAAAGTGACGAGAGAACCACCGCTCCGACAACCACCGCGAAGCTTCTGAATTCTTTGTTGCCATCATCCCCATTGGGAAGCGACAGCGCCAAGGCGAGCGTTGCAAGCTCATGGCCACACCACGTCATCACCAGGCAATCGCGCACTGCGTGCGCACGCCGCCGGTCCCCCGCGAGCGTGCGTCCCAGTCGCATACCAGCATAGCCAGGAAACGAGATAACCATTACCAAGGCCACGGCGAAAGCCAAAGCCAGATATCCGACGACGGTGTCCCAGCCTTTCGTCGGAGATGACCTGCGACTCCGACCCCACAAGGCCAAAAAGCGACCTCCCGTGACGAGGAGATCCACGACTTCCCAGACTGAGGACGTAAGAAGACGGTCGCGCGACGCCTCCGCAACCTCTCTCCTGTTGATCTCCAAAGCCGTCACGACGACGGCGATAACGCCCTGAGGCGTGAACCTCCTCTGCTGCGAGATGCGCGACTAAGGGGCGATACCGTGACGGCCCCCGTGGCGGCGACGTTGTTGATCCCCTGTTGGCGATGCTCACGATCCAACCGAGCAAAAGAAGCCGACGAGGTCTCGCCACGACGACGCCCACGAAACAGCGGGCGAAAGCGGTGCTTTCGTCCGTCCCCTTCGACCGCGCTAACCGCCGTCGTGAACAGAACGATCGCTACGGCGTCGTTGAACAGGCTTTTCCGTTTGAAGGTGCGCACTGATCCCGCGTGGAACGCTGCAGGCTCGGCCACGGCCTTCGACGGCGACGGGATCGGGCGGCGAGACCATCGCCCCAAGAGCGAGCGCAAGCGGCAGTGTCGCAAAGGAAGCAGCCACATAACCAAACCCGCCACTGCACCCTGCGTGATCACGGCCGTCGGAAAACCGCCAGAATGAGGAGCGTGCGCCAGCGACGAACGAACACTGACCACGACGCCCTGCGCGCCACCGCGAAAAGCAGGGGTAGGAAAAGCGGAGAATGACTTCCGGGTTCATAGTAAAGACAGGAACTCGGGGATCGAATGACAAACCCGCGACGAACAACAGAGGAGCACGGGATAGGGAAGACGCGTGATCTCGCCTATCCACACCGAAACAATCGTGACCAGAACAAGTGCTAGAACCATCACCAGCGTTACATCTACTTCCTCCCCTAAACAGCATAAAAGCGTAAAGTTACGTCAAGTCAGCTTTCTCTCTCATTATCCCCGAAGCTTTCTACGAGGTTTCCTAGGAGCCGCGCCACTGCCGGCCGCATTGAGACTGTGAATGTAGCCGAATCCGCCAACTGCATCACGAGGAGGAAAATCCATGGACGTTACTCTTCCATCGGTCACCGGTTCTTTCGGGAAACTCCCCAACTGACCTTTTCCGATTCAGAAGCCCCGCGAGGTCCTCCACATCAAGGTCGTCGAAGAAGGAACGGGGCCCGCGGTACGAGGCTGGCCACGGATCGAAGTAGAACCACCTCGGGCAAATCGGCGCGGTCGCGTCTTCGATCCCTCATTCCGCCGTGGTCAAACGACGTCCTTCCCCATTGCGTGGGCATGGTCACTCGGCGGATGGGATCAAACGCTCGTGGGCAAAAACGTCGGTTCGCGCCTGCTCATCTCCGTTCCGCCGGAGAAAGGCTATGGCAAAAGGGGAAACTCCCGCGCGGGAATCCGGGGGACCGACACCTGGTTTTCGTCGTCGATCTCGTCTCTGTTCGCTGAAACAACAGAGTCTGCACTAGCCCCCGTCGGCGAACAGCCCGGTGCTTACAAAGCTCAATCACGAGCCTCAATCACGGGCAAGGCCCGGCGGATAAACAGGCTCAATACGGATCAAACTCCACTGCAAACGAGCTCCGGGGAACAATCAGGAACTACTCGGAGGCCAAACTGAGCTTTGCAAAGAGGCACCGGAGCTGAGCGGCTGAGGCTGAGAGGACGGAAGCTGGGGACGCCATGGGCTCGTCCGCTTCCCTATTCGATCCTTTCCTTTTCGATCTTTTTCAGACCTTGATCATGCGCTGCTTGGCATTCGCATCCGGATCGTCGTCTTCTCAATCCATCCAGATCGGTTGTCTTCTCAATCGATAGAGGCTGTGTAGATCGATTTCGTTCTCAGTCGTCGCTCGCAAGAATCGACAGGACTCGAAGAACCTCAACGTAGATCCAAATCACCGTAACGGTATGGAAAACCGACGGTCCAAGCGTGAACTTCTTGGGAGCGGTTGCTCCAATGGCGTAGCGAACATCTTCCGAAATCTCCGATGAGGAAGTACGCGCAAACGCCGATCAAGAACAGGCCCAAAAATGAGCCCAAGAGGAATTCCGCCGATGTTGATCGCGGTATCCATTCCACGGAAATCGTCGGCCAAAAGCGTGTTCGCGAGGACCAGGTTGACGATGCTGTAGACGATCGCTGCCACAAGAACGATCATCGCGAACTTCCGCCCCTTCGGTGGTGCGAACAGCGCCGCTCTTGAATAGGGCCTGCCGCCACCGCAACAACGATGAGGTTGCCCAAGATCGCCTGGAGCGCGATGCCGGGAAAACGCATATTCAAAACGCCGGTTATTGCGCCGAGCGCCGCTCCTTCGAGAGCGGCGTAACCGACCGCCATAGCCGACTCACCATGGGACGCAGCGCGGCGATGAACGAGACCACAAAGTGCTGCGATCGACGTGCCAATGGCAATCCCATTGACGGCGCTCACGCCCATGGGCGCGGTGACGAAGTCTGATACGACGGCGCAAATCGTCGCGACGCCGATCAAAAGAAGAGTCTTGATCATCGCATCGTCGTACGTCATCGTATCCGGACCCGCGGCCGACCTCTGGAAAGGCTCCCTGGGATGCCCTCACCGCCGAACTGCTGCGTGTAAGCCTCGCGAGGCCGATGCCTGGTCGAAGAACTGGCCGTTAACCGGCTGGCCGTATTGATCGTATTGGACCCTGCTGACCGTACTGGGCCTGCTGCCCGTAGTTACATTCTCGCCGAAATTCAGCGTCGTCGTCCCTGAAGTGCGGATTCCGGTTCATCACGGGATTGTGAGCCACTGTTTCTCCTTTAGGGGCAAGCGAATGCTTGTCGCTTTCCCAACAGTTTAACGGATGGAATGGGCGTCACCTGACACTGTGGCTCATCTCAGCACAATCCGTGGGCACTCGTACCCTGCGGCTAGGAAATTCCTGGATTTTCATGAGAAATTGAGAACTGTAGGAACATACACCAGAGGCCCTCACCGGAATACGCCAGTTAGCCCCCGTACGAACGCTAAGGGGCCATTGAGTTAGTAGACGACCCAATACCGAAAGGAATTCCATGATTCGAGTCGACAAACCTGACTAAGAATACGGTCGTGTGACCGCGGTCGACCATCTCAGCTTCGAACTCCAGCCTGGGCATGTGACGGGCTTCCTTGGCCCCAACGGATCCGAAAGTCCACGACGATGCGTTGCATCATGGGACTCGACCGCCCCACCGGAGGAAAAATGCACGATTGACGGACGTGAATACGGACAGCTTTCATCACCTGACCACGGTAGGCGCGCTCCTGGACGGACACGCATTCCATCCCGGCCGCACCGCCCGCCAACAGCTTATGGTCGTAGCCGACACGCACGGCTTCCCCAAAAACGAGTCGATCAAGTTCTCGAAATGACGGGCATAGCGTCGCAGAAAGCGCCTTGAGGGCTTTTCACTGGGCATGGGCCAGCGGCTCAGGCATCGCCACAGCGTTGCTGGGCGACCCAAAAGTTCTGATTTTCGACGAGCCGGTCAATGGCCTGGACCCCTGATGGCGTCCGCTGGGTTCGCGAGCTTATGCGAAGCCTGGCCAGCCAGGGACGCACGATCCTCGTCTCCTCGCATTTGATGAGTGAGATGGCCCAGACGTGACGACGATCTCGTGGTGATTGGCCGAAAGCCTCATCGCGCAGGGGTGACATCAAGCAATTCACCGAGTCTGCGGCCCACATGACGGTCAACGTCGCCGGCCCCGGACATCCACGCGATCGCAAATACCCTCTCCAGGCGGGGATTCAGTTCGACGAAGGGCATCCAGACGAACGCCACCCCAACGGAATCATCCACATCGCGGGCGGCGACAGGATGCAGATCGGTCATCTTCTCCACGTCGCGGAATGTGGAGATCCACGAACTGTCCGAGTCTCACCTCGCTCGAGGACGTCTTCATGGAGCTGACGGCCGATCAGGTCGAATACGGTTCCAATCAACATGTCGGGCATGCGCGGCGACGCCCGAATCAGTACCCTCACACGCATTCCAGGGAGAACATCGATGAGTACCCAGACAGTACAACCTCGACAATCCGCAACAGCCAACCCAACCCAACAACGCGGTCCGCTTCCGGAGAACGTGTACAAGAATACGTTCCTCAGGTCACTCCGGTCTGAGATTCGCAAGCTGACGACCTTGAAGTCAACGTGGTACACCCTCAGCATCTGGCTGGCGATGGGAATCCTCATAACCTGGGGAATGACCGCGTCAGCTTTCCGACGGAACCGGCAATATCAACGGTGTCAACGTCGAAAGGGGAATTCCATCCCATTTTCGTCACCGGATCGTCGCAGCTATACGCCATTTTCGCGATGGTCCTCGGCGCCCTCGCCGTGACCAGCGAATACTCCTCGAATACGATGCGCACCACCATCGTCTCCCAAACGAGCAGGTCGAGGGCCTAGTAGCGCCAAGATTGCGGGAATCACGGTGGTTCTTGGCATCGCAACCGCCGTCATCATCGTAATCCTCACCGTCATTGCCCTTCTGGCCCGGCGGGCTCTCATGGCACGGAGGCGACGGCAACCTCGCGCGCTTATTTTCTTCTGGCTGGCCTGCGTTCTGACGTCTCTTTTGACGACCGGCGCCGGTTATATATTCCGCTCCCACCGCAGGTGTCGGATCGTCACGGGTTTCGTCACACTCATCCTTTCGCAGTTGCTCATCCTCATTCCCTCGATTTCTTCAGAGAGACGCTTCCGAAGTACCTTCCGTCGGGCCTCACGGCGGGAATGACGCTACCGACACCACGAATCCCACCCAGTTTTACGATAATTTGGGCCCGAACCTGGCCGCAGTGTTGTGGTTTGGGTACGTCGTCGTTTTCCTGGTCCTCGGCTTCATTAAATACAAGAAGGCGGACGCTTAAAGCACTCCGCAATCAGCGTTTGGCTCGGCCTCAAAGAAAAACACGAAACACAGATCCCGAAAGAGCAATAAAGGGGACGACGTCGGATCTCGCCCGACGTCGTCCCCTCGTCATCGAAACGATACTGCGCCCAGATGTTGGAAGCATCGCACTCGCTCATCTGCCTCCCAAAGCGGCCGTTGCTGCCCCTCAAACTCACTCGAATACTGCTGCCCCAGACGGACTCGAACCGACACTGTGCCGATTTTAAGTCGGCTGCCTCTGCCAATTGGGCTATGGGGGCTCTCCCTCATTGTATAGGCTTTATGCCAAAGACGTAGTGTTGCCGAGCAATGCTGGATCATCTACCGGCCGCCCACCGATTCGGCGTCGTGACTCTTACTTCCGATATATTGTTGTCGAGTATCCGATCAAAGGAGTGACGTGGCAAAACGCATTGGGATCATCTCCAGGTACCGTCAAGCCCTGAAAAGCGAAGCTTTTGCGGAATCGTGCTGATGGTGGCAGCACTGGCCGCCCTCATCTGGTCGAACTCGCCGTGGCGCGAATCGTACTTCGCGATCTCCGAGAAGAATCTGGGCTTCGATTCGATTCATCTCTCGCTTCCCATAGGCCACTGGGCCTCAGACGGGCCCCTTGCGATTTTCTTTTTCGTCGTCGGGCTCGAACTCAAACAAGAGTTCACGATCGGTTCCCTACGCGATCCTCGAAAAGCGGCCGTCCCCATTCTCGCGTGCCGTGCGGAATGGCCGGACCCAGCCTCGTGTACGTCGCCACTCAGCCGCAACGGGATCGGGCGTCTATGGCGGGTGGGCGGTTCCGTGGCTACGGATATCGCCTTCGCTCTTGCCATCCTCGCCATCTTCGGCCGCGGGCTTCCCCCGGCGGCCCGCACGTTCCTCATGACTCGCCGTAGCCGACGACCTCGGCGGCATCATTGTTATCGCCCTGTTCTTCTCGACGGGCATTGACTTCCTGTGGCTGGGAATCGCGATCGCGATCGTGGCCGTGTTCGGAGTACTCATCAAATACCGGATCACACATTGGTGGCTTCTGTGGCCCCTGGGCATCCTCGCGTGGTACTTCATGCATCTTTCCGGTATCCACGCGACGATCGCCGGCGTGGCGCTCGGAATGATGGTTTTCACAAAACTCGCCAAAGGCGAGAAAGACTACATGACTCGCAGGTTCACCGAACGGCTCTCCTTCACTTCATCGGGCATCGTGCTGCCCATTTCGCTTTCTTCGCTGTGGAGTGAACATCGTCGACTCCGGCGGATTCGGTGGAATGGTCACTGACCCCGTTGCCGTTGGGCATCTACCCAGGCCTCGCCCTTGGGCAAATGCCTCAGGAATCTTCGAGGGGCGTATGGTCATGATCAAGTTCCTCAAGCTTCGTTTGGGCGCGGGTATCGACTTGCACGATATTTTCCCATATCACTGGTGGCCGGCATCGGATTCACCGTGTCCTTGCTCATCGCGCAGCTTTCTTTCCCGGCAAGCGACCCCCACGAACCGCACTCGCGAGTGGCCGGTTATCATCGGCACCTCCCGTCGGTGATCCTCGGCGCAGTGGCTCTACGCCATCGCCTACGCTCGTCCGTACGCGGGCCGGGCCGCGATCCGCATGCAGATCTGCGCCGTGCACCGAATAGGCGCGAAGACGGTCCGCGACGTGACGGCATTCGCGGCGACCGCCGCGGAGGCGCCCACGGCCGTAACCCGGCTGGTCGCGCTATTGCTCCGTGCTCATGCCTTTGTCGAGAAAGCTCGGCACCTGAGGTTCACTAGCTGCCCACATGGCAAGGCTGTCGAGGATGTCGTGCTCCGACGTCGTGATTCCCTGCTAACCGTCCTCCGGCTTCGCCGATTCTCGCGACGACTCAGCTTGACGACCTCCCCACACCACGGCTCCCGCGGCTATGACGTCGACTCTTCCGGGTGCATGAAACCCAGCGTTTCACGTTGGGCCCGCGTCGAGCTGGACGAACCATTCGCACGCGGCGAGGGTTTCTACGGAAAGGAAAGTGCCGTGAATGCGCTGAGGATCGTAGACCCCAAGCCCCAGCGCTTTTGCCGTGATGGTGGTGACCGAGCCGGCTAGACCGATGAGCCCCTTGGCGGCGCCAAGATCCACGTGTTCTTCGGCGGCGTCGAGAGCGGCATTGACGTCTCAGCGCGCGGCCCTGCACCGCATCAGAATCGGGAACCTCCGCCCCCATATGCCGTTCGCGCATGCGCACGCACCCGACGTCCATCGAGTGGGCGCCAAGCAATTCGCCGCTCATCGTTCCCAGCGCGATCTCCGGGAACCATCACCGCCTGTCGACGGCGAGCAGGGACTCTCCGTTCCGCTCGGCATGCCCGAGACGGCCCCGGTGAAACTCGCGCGGGCCTCTTCTTCCCCGCTGAGGATCTGTGGAAGCACCCCAATCGGGAACGGATTCCGTCCAGAAGATACTCGCGGTTGCGGGCATCGCGGGCAGCCGACGTCGCCGCGAAGCGAATCGACTCGACACCGTGAGCCCGACACTCGGCCGCATATTCTCCGCGGCCTCAGCAGGTGCGCGCGAGGGCCTCACCCGCGAATTCGCCCGTCCGATCGACGCCTTGGCCGAGCCGACGACTCTCATCTCACGGACGACATCCGTAATGAGCCGTCGGGGGCGACGGCGGCGATGAGCAGACGTATCGAATTAGTTCCGCAATCGATGCCGCGCTACGTTCGCTTGGCCTGCCTTTCCGACGCATCGCGACAATTGCAATCGCGCGGTCCCACGCCGCCTCCAGAGCGAGATCTCCGATGGGGCATAGCTTTTCCCCAACGCCTGCGGAATATGCCGTGCGGGCGGAGGCACTTCAACGCGATCGGGCATTCCTCCCACGCTCACATCCCTCAATCTCACGACGTCGCCTCAATCGCCGCCTACGTTCGAGATAGTCCGCGTGAGCGCCGTGATGGACCTCGGCAAGGAGAGGGTCGGCAGCCAAAACGCGCGTTCATCTCTGCCATGAAACCACCGGCTTCAAGGCGCGACATTTCGTACACGACACTGGGAAGCGTGAGATAGAAAAGCGTGGGAAACGGCCCCTCGACAAGCGCGGCCGCGTTATCGTCACGGCCGGTGTGCCGCTATGCGCACCTCGCTCCAATGCCGACAGGCCGCGCGGCCGCCTCCCGAGCTGGGCTTCGATAGCTTCGACGTCGCCCGGGCGAACGGGCGTGGCGCCACGCCGCTATCTTTGTTGAGATCTTCGATCATCGACTCTTGCCGTTCCCGCCGTTTCCATTCTTGCCTCCGGACGAGTCGGCACATCGTCGACATTGTCCACTTTTTCCACTTTGGCCAGCGACCTTCACCGAATCCCACATCGTGGTATACCACGGCGTGGCAGCCCTGCGCTTCTTATTGACCGACTCGACTTTCTTCTCCAACCGCTCCTTGGCTGTGCCCTTTGAGGGATCGGTGACGATATAGAGGGTCTGGCCCGGCATGACGTATCCGAGCCGTTGCCTCGCCTGGAGTTTTGACGTATTCGTCGTCCTTCCACACTCAACTCACGCTCGAGCTCCGCAGTATGTTCCTGCACGGATGACAAGCGAGCCTTGGCCTCGCGAAGCTCTTGCTGTTTGTCGAGATAGCGGGTGAAGGTCGGCATGACCACAATGAAAGCTAAGAGGGCAAAGAGCGCGATGGTGAGCATCCTCAACGAGATCTGATACGTGCCTTTCGAGCCGGGAATGACTATGGACCGTCGGGTCTCGAAGCGACGGCGCTCCCGCTGCCCGTTCACACGTCGAACTGAGGGACGCTGGGATCGGCGGCGCCCGCGAGAATCTTTCTCGCGCGAGCTACCGGAGCGTCCTTCCTGAGGACCGCCGCCCGACGTCGAACGAATCCCCTCGACAGAGCGCGAAGATGGAGCCGATCTCTTGCGAGGCGGCTATTACGGGGGCGACGTGACGCGGGTTGTCGGGCATTCATGGCAGCAATTTTACGGTTATTCTCCGGCGATTTTTAGGAACACGTGTGCCGGCCCTAACGCTCCGGTCGTCTACGCCTCGCGCCCTCGAGACGCTGGGCCCGAGGAACACCGCCTGACAGTCCCACTGGTCCGTTCACTTCCGGGCCCTCCGCCCCCGGCTCGGCGTCGCTCATTCATCTGACATCTCGAGATGCCCCACGCGTACACTCGAGCACAGGAGTTTCACCACTCGAGCGCCTTCGGGAACGCACCCCGAGCCTTCGATGACGACTCCAACGACGAGTTGTATGGGAAGAGGAAAAATGTCGATCACAACGGCAGACCTTCAGGAGCTTCGTGACGAATTGGGCGAATGTTTCGTCACCGAGCAGCAAACGATCGCTCCCCTATGCCAGGGATATCGTCGGATGATTCCAGAGGGCGAGCCCCTCGAGCTGTGTTCGCTGAAACGACGCAGGACGTTTCGAAAGCACCAGCCTGGGCGAATGCCCACAAAGTCCCCGTTCTCGCGTGCGCACGGGCGGGTCGCTCGCCGGAGGCGCCGTCGCTATCCGGGCGGTGCTCATCATCGCGCTTCACAAGATGAATCGGATTCTCGAAATCGACTATGAGAACGGCATCGCCGTCATCGAGCCCGGCATCATCAACGCTCAGCTCAACAAGGAACTCGCGAAAGACGGGTTCTTCTTTCGCACCTGATCCGGCGTCGGCCTCAATGTGCTCCGTGGGCGGCAATATCGCCACGAATGCGGGAGGATTGCGGGCGGTTTGCCACGGCGTAACGATCAACTGGGTTCGCGCACTCGAAGTGGTTCTCGCCGACGGCAGGGTAATCCATGTGGGATCGAAGACGATCAAGAACGTCTCATCTCTAACCTTAAGGAGCTTTTCATCGGCTCGGAGGGGACACTGGGCGTCATCACCCAGGCCGTCATTCGCATTGAGCCGCTCAACCAGCATGAGAACTACACCTTCTTCGCCTGTTTCGATTCGGCGGAGGACGCCGGATACGCTACCGTCATGCTCCGCGCTGCGAGCCGCGGCCGGTTTCCCTCGAGGCTCATCGACGCCTTTGGGCGTTGAGCTTGTCAATCGGCGCAATCCAGATCTTCGAAATCCCCAGCCTGGCGCGGCGCTTCTACTCGGCCAGGCCGAGGAAAAACGCGAAGGCAGCAATCGAGGAATACGCGGATGTGTGCCGCGAATACGGAGCGACCGCCGTGGAGTTCGAGGCAGGGAACACGGCTCTTCCAGGTTCGCCGCGATGCATATCCGGCCCTTTCCGCCAATGGCATGCAAGTGATCGGCGACGTCTCCGTCCCAATTTCGCGCCTGGCCGAGGCCATCCACGGAATTGAGGAGATTTCCGTAAAACGCGGGCGCAAAGTCTCGATTCTAGCCCACGCCGGCGACGCGGCAACATCCATCCGATCGTCGAGTGCGGCGAAGGCACCGAGGAAGCCGCGGCTGCCGAGTCCCTGCTTTGATGAGATCTGCCGTATGGCGATTGGCATGGAAGGCGTGGTTTCGGGCGAGCATGGCATCGGCCACCTCAAGCACGCGGAAATCGATCATCTTCTGAGCCCCGACACTCGCTCGGTGCAGCGTGCGATTAAGAAAGCCCTTGATCCGAACGATATCCTCACCCCCGGTCGCAAGATCTAAGGGCGGCTTCACGGCGGCGTGTCGCCAAGGGAAAGGTTCACCGCCCAAAAAGAAAGGCCCCGGAAAGAGCCCTTGACTGACCATCGGCAAAGGCCCCCGGATCTTCTTCCGGGGGCCTTTGCCGTTCAGCCGTTGCGGCCTACCTGGCAAACGTCAGGCAGGTATCAGCCTTGTAGCGCGGGAATGAGCCACGGCCGGCGAAAACGGCGTTCTCGCCCAACTGGTCCTCGATGCGCAGTAGCTGGTTGTACTTGTTGATGACGCTCGCCGCGGGCAGGCGCACCGGTCTTAATCTGGCCGGGTTCGTGGCCACGGACAGGTCTGCGATCGTCGTCCTCGGTTTCACCCGAGCGATGCGAGGTCATCGTTCGGTAGCCGTTGCGGTGGGGCGAGCTCAACGGCCTCAAGAGTCTCGGAAATCGTTCCAATCTGGTTGACCTTTGACAAGAAGCGCATTGGCAGCCCTCAAATTGATGCCCTTTGCCAGGCGCTCGGGGGTTGGTGACGAAGAGTCGTCGCCGACAAGCTGGACCTTGTCCCCAAGAACGTCGGTCAGGGCCTTCCATCGTCCCACTCTGTCCTCGGAAAGGGGATCTTCGATGGAAACAAGCGGATAATCCTCAACGAGCTTCTTGGTAACCGACCATGAAGTCGGTGTCCTTGGCGCCGCCCTCGAACGTGTACCTACCGTCGGCGAAGAATCTCCGTGGAGGCGACGTCAAGCGCGAGGCCCACCTCAGCTCCCGGCTTGAAACCCGCCTTCGATGGCCTCGCAAATGAGGTCGAGCGCCGCAGCGTTGGACTCAAGGTTGGGGGCAAACCGCCCTCGTCGCCCAGACCCGTGGCAAGAGAACGCTCTTTCAGCACTGACTTGAGCGAATGGTAGACTCTCCGAGCCCCAACGCAGCGACTCCTTGAACGAATCGGCGCCGTAGGGCGATCATGACTCCTGGATATCGACGTTGGAATCCGCGTGCGAGCCACCGTTAGGATGTTCATCATCGGCACCGGCAGGACGTGGGCATTCGGGCCGCCGAGGTACTGGTAGAGAGGCAGGCTGGCGGATTTCGCGGCGGCCTTGGCAACGGCGATCGAAACGCCGAGGATGGCGTTGGCGCCGAACTTGGCCTTGTTGGGTGTGCCGTCGAGAGCGATGAGGAAGCTGTCGATGCCGCGCTGGTCTTCGGCGTCGAAAGATTCGGCGATTTCGGGGCGGATGTCTTCATTGACGGCGGCGACGGCGCCTTCGACTCTGCCGAGGTAGCGAGCCGCATCGCGTCGCGACGCTCGACAGCTTCGAAAGCGCCGGTGGACGCACCAGAGGGTACGCCGGCGCGGGCACGAGTGCCGTCCTCAAGTTCGACCTCAACCTCGACGGCGGGATTTCCGCGGGAATCGAGAATCTCGCGGGCGTAAAAGATCAACAATAATGGCCACAGCCACTCCTAACCGTAGTTTGCACGACGGCGATGCGAGGCCGCCTCGGCTGGGAATAACCCTGTTTCTCATTCCCGCAGAACGGAGCGCAGTGGCGGCTACGGCCAGTTACTCATCTCTCATTTTGATGACCGTCACGTCACCGGGAGGACGCGGATGGGACCTCGGGACCAGGCGCAGAATTTCCTCAACGCGGGAGAGTCAGATATTCGGGAAGCCTGCCCCTGCTTGCCAGCAACGCCGTAGCGTTCGCTATAGCGCGCACCTTCATGCCCGCCAACGCACTCTGGAACCGGACCCCGCAGAGTTGGGGACTGGGATACCAGCTTCTGGGCCAAACACAGCTTTTCAACGTCTGACGGAAGCTTGGCCGAGGTCTTGACGCATGCGCGAAGAATTTCGCTCCTGCGAGAAGCGCTGATTTTGCCGCGCTCTTTGTCGAGCACTGGGCTCAACGCCGTGGAGATCAGTCTGAGCCTGAGAAACTGATCCTTGTGGAAGTGCTGACTCCCAAGCGAACTCATAGCCTTCTCAGGTTGTTGTCCTTCACGTGCGCGGCCAGTTCGTCGACGCTTCGTTCCGTTACGACGCGGCCGTTGACCCTGGCGGCCACCCGATTCGAGCATCCGGCGAGGCCCACGCACGCAATAGTCGCAGCCGCACACGCCTTGGCCACCAACTTCGTCTTCATCGCATCCTTCCATGGATTTTGAGAAACCGTCGACTGTGGAAATATGCTACCCGGAAGATCCGAATGTCGCGACGAACACCGAATCGATGAGCTTTTGCACCCAATCGAGAAGATCGTCGCCTTCCAATGCCGAAGATTCGCCCATTCGCCTCGACCCTACAGGCAGTGGAATAAGCGCCACGCGAATCGCCGGTTTTGAGGAGAGCCTCGGGTGAGAGCCTCTTGAGCCGAGCCTCGCCTTGAATCGGGCAAACTGACCGGCGCCAAGCGAATGTTCTTACCCATAACGGTGACCTCGGCCAAGCCCGCTTCTCTGCACAATTCAGCAGCGCGGCAATGCGAAAAAGGCGTTCAGCCTCCGGCGGGATCCGACCGTAGCGGTCGATTATCTCGGCACGCACGGCTTCCCGTTGTTCCTCGGTGCCCGCCTCGGAGATCTTTGTGTAAATTTCCAGGCGCAACCGCTCGGAAGACACGTAGCTCTCGGGAAGGTAGGCATCGATGGGAGCTCAATGCGCACATCGACGTCGGCCTCCTCGTCAGGCGCCTGGCCTCGCAACCTCGCCACTGCATCGGCGACCATGCGAACGTACAGGTCGAATCCCACGCCCGCAATATGCCCGATTGTTCTCCGCCAGCATGTTTCCGGCGCTGCTGAATCTCCAGATCGCGCATCGCCACCTGTATGCCCGAGCCCAGCTCGGTGTTGGCTGCGATCGTCCGCAGGCGTTCAAGAGCAGTTTCGGTCATAGCCTTGTCGGGGTTGTAGAGGGAAATAGGCGTAGGCCCGTTCGCGTCCCTTCCTACGCGCCCGCGCAGCTGGTGGAGCTGGAGAGCCCGAAACGCTCGGCGTCTTGGACTATCAACGTGTTCGCATTCGAGATGTCCAGCCCCCGTCTCGACGATCGTCGTGCAGACAAGGATGTCGATCTCTTTGTCCCAAAAAGCCTGGATGACAAGCTCCAGCTGGTGCTCGCTCATTTTTCCCGTGGGCCACGCTTATCCGGGCTTCCGGGCACCAGCTCGCCGAGCTGGGCCGCAACCCGAGCCATGTCCCCGTTCGATTGTGGACGCAGAAGATCTGGCTGTCACGTAAAAGCTCGCGGCGTATCGCAGCGAGCACCTGCTGGTCATCCCTCGGCCCGACGTAGGTCAGGACGGGATGGCGCTCTCCGGCGGAGTGGCCAGCGTCGACATTTCGCGCACGCCTGTTACGGCCATTTCCAGCGTTCTCGGAGTCGGGTGGCTGACATCGACAACATCGTCGACGTCAGGATAGAGCTGCTTGAGAGTTTCTTGTGTTCAACACCGAAACGCTGTTCCTCATCGACCACGACAAATCCCAGGTTCTTGAACCGGACGTTCCCCGTGAGCAGCCGGTGTGTCCCGATAACGACGTCGATCGTCCCCTCGGCGAGCCTTGATCGTCTCGGCAGCTTCACGTTCGGACTGAAAAACGAGACAACTGGGCCAAACGCACGGGAAAGCCGGAGTATCGTTCACGGAAAAGTCTCGTAATGCTGGGAAACCAGGGAGCGTGGTGGGAACCAGAATGGCCACCTGTTTGCCGTCCTGAACGGCTCGAAAGCCGCGCGCAGCGCTATCTCGGTTTTGCTGTAGCCGACGTCGTGCCGGAAATGAGCCGATCCATTGGCGTCGGCTTTCCATGTCGGCTTTGACCCTCGTCAATCGTCTGAAGTTGATCGGGAGTTTCAACGTAGGCAAAGAATCTTCCAGCTCGCGCTGCCAGGGTGTGTCAGGGTGAGAATTGAATCCTTTCGTCGCCTGGCGCGCGGCGTACAGGCGCACGAGTTCCTGGGCGATTGCTGGTCGCGGCCCGGGCATTGGCCTTTGTCTTGGGCCCAGTCGCTCCCGCCCATCTTGTTGAGGGTAGGCGCCTCCCCGCCGGCGTAACGCGAGACCCTGATCGAGAGGTCCGTGGGGATCCACAGCTGATCGGGCGGGGCGTTTCGCCGCGCTGAGAGCGTATTCGAGTACGAGATATTCACGCTGCGTATCGCGCGCCGCCCCGATGGACCGTTTCGCCATCTTGACGAATCGTCCCACACCGTGATGCTCGTGACGACGTAATCACCGGGCCGGGAGGGCCTGTGGGTCTCGCGTTCTTCGGCGGGCCGGCATTCTGCGCATGTCGCGAGTCGAGAACCGCCCCTGCCGGTGATGTCGGCAGCGGCATACAATGCTGAACGCTGCCCATCCATGGTGAAACCGGATCCGATAGGCGCGGCGGTCACATGGCATATTCCCGGCCGAAGATCGTCGGTTCCTCAACAAACGACGCGGGAACGCCGGCTCCTCGAGCTGTTCGCGCATGCACCGCCCGACGCCTTCCACAGCGAGTCACTCAGCCGCCACTGGTCCTTCCTTGAGGCCGATGTCTGCAATGGCTTCAAAAGTCAACCTTTCCCATGAACCGCTGGGTTCGCTGGCGCACTTCATTGGGCTCGCTGGCGCGCTGGCTCCGTCGGTTCCGTTGCAATTCCGCCGATTTCACCGTCACCCCGCCGGCATGCGCTCGCTGCGACGTTCGCGCGCGAAACCCGCGAGGTCCACCATCCTGCCGCGTTCTGGGCCATACTCGCGCGTCGAACCGAGATCGGAAAACGACGCTTTATCGACGTCGACGGGCACGGTTCCTCCCGCTGCCGCCGCGCTCAAGCCGCCGTGAGAAATTCCTCCGTCGTGGCGATGAGCAGAATCGGCCCGCTGCGAGATTCTCTCCGGTTCGATTAAGAGCGATCCGCGCGTTCGCGGGAATGGTTGCGCGACGGGAACCATATCGACCAGTGCGGGGCGGAGATTCCATTCCCTCCGGGCGATTCCTTCGGCGATTTTGTCGAGCATGTCCATGGCGCCGGGTAATTTGGCCTCCAACTCGCGAGCGCTGGGCCGGACGTCCGCGGTCAATAGGATTTCGCGGCACGGTGGGGCGTATACGTTGTCTTTCGCTTCGAGCGAGCGCTGGTCGGCAACGGAGAAAACCCGGATCTCTCGACCTCGTCTCCAAAGAGTTCGATGCGCGAGGGGCCTGGGATCCGTGGGCGGAAGATATCGATGATGCCGCCTGCGCACGGCGAGTGCCGCGTCCTTCCACCATGTCGACCGCGGTAGGCCGCGTCCACAGCGCGCGCTCGAGGACTCGGATCAAAGAGTGTCGCCCACGTTGACACGCACGGGTTTGAGCTCACCCAGGCCCTCGGCAATCGGCTGGAGGGATGCTCGCACCGGCATGGCAGCACTCGCAAGGGGCGAAGTCTTCGGGTGGGCGAGAGCTGTCGCTGAACGAGGATTCGGCGGGCCACCGTGTCAGAGCGGGGCGAAAGCCTTTCGTGCAGGGGCGTTTCCACGCGGGGAAAGAGTTCGACGGCGCTCTCAGGAAGATACGCCCGCAGTGCACCTGCCAATTCGTCCGCCTCGCGCCCGGTGGGAGTGACGGCGAACAATAAGCAGGCTTCGGGAGGATTCGTCCTGCCCCATGAGCGCAAGCACGGGAGGAACGAGGCCGCGCGGCATAGCCAGGTCGCGGTTGGCGGTCTGGCTAAGCGCCGCTGAAATCAGGGTCGGCGGCGGCGGCTGGCGGGATGGCGCTGAGCACATTCACCTCGTGTGCAGACGGAGCTGAGCGGCTTCGAGGCCACGGAGAACGACGTCTTCGACGGCGTCGGCCGCTTCGGAAATAGAAGCGGAACTTCCTTCGACTCCGTACAGGGAGAGGCAGAAAGCACGAAATTTGCGGGATCTTGCCTACCCCGGCGGGACGATCCGATCCCAAACCGAAGGCGGATATAGTCTTTCGCTCCGAGGGCCTGGCTGATCGACTTGAGGCCCGTTGTGCCCGCCTTTCCCTCCCCGCCGCGTTTGAGCCTGATCGTGCCGAAGGGCAAGTCCAATTCGTCGTGGACGACGACGAAAGTCGACAGGGAACCTGAAATGGGTCGCGAGCGCGTTTGACCGGGCCACCGGATTCGTTCATGTAACCGGTGGTGGCGCCAGCAAGGCTTTGCGCGAGGAGGCGGCCCGACGTGGCATTCAGGACCCAAAGCGCTCACATTCTTCCAGGCGCGAAAGTTTCCCGCGAGCGCGGGACGCGAGCTCGTTGATGACCATCTGACCCACGTTGTGACGCGTGGCCTCGTATCGTGCGCGGTTTCCCAGGCCGACAATTGCAAACACCCCTACTCTCCACACGTGTGGCGTCCACAGGACGCACACGCATCGCTATCATTCCGAAGCCGCTTCGAGGCCTCGCGGATTCTGCAGGGAGCCGAAATCAGCCTGGAGGGCCCGATAGCGTGAGATGACCACCACGATCGCCTCCCGGGGCGGTCTCAACCTCGACCCCTTGCGGGAAGGTCAGGTCGGCAACGGTGACGTTCTCTCCATCCTTGCGGCCTTCGACGTCGACGACGATCGCCTCCGGGATAGCCGTGGCCGGAGCCTTGACGAAGCGTGCAGGCTCGAGACCGTATGGATGGTGCCGAGGGAACGACTCTCCACTGATCTCGACGGGAACTAGCGTCGACCTTCTCGCCCTGAGCGACGCGAAGAAGGTCCCGAGTGTTCAATGATGCGCAGCGGATTGCGCTGAGTTCTTTGACCAGTACCAGCTGGTCCCTTGCCTTCGAGCGGATCGTGAGGATCGGGTTGGCTTGCCCTCGTGGGCCAAGAAGATCTCGTGAGAGTCAGAAAGAACATGGACGGGTTCCGAGCCGTGTCGTAGACGACGGCGGGCGTGCGCCCGTCGCGGCGAAACTGGCGCGATGCGCCCTTTCCAAAAGGATTCACGCCGCTCGGCGTGAGTTTTATCTGCCATGTGGGTTCTCCTTTCATTATGACGCCCGTTGGTTTCGGGCGCGTGCGGCCTCGATTCGGACGGCCGTGCGGCTACACCACCGCGTCGATAACGGAAAGAGCCTCCCTTTCCCTCGCCGAGGGCAACTTACATACTAGCGCGCGAAAAATCCTTGTCACGCCTGTGGATAACCTTGACGCTGCCATGTGGAAAACCCTGACACAGCAGCCGTACCGCTCTGACGGCAGCCGTACCCGCCCTCTGATCAATGCACGTGTGGGCCCGGGTCGAATGACCCGGGTCATCAGTAGCTGTTGACCAAGCTTCAACGGCCGATTATCGAAGCGCTTAACCCGATAGAGCCAACAGCCACGCAGCTTGCTTGCCGCGCATATCTATTATTTGCCGCTTATTTGCCGCGCATCTCTATTGTTCGTCACATGCCTATTGCGTGCCATATATATCGTCATTATTAGGAACGGTTTGACGTGCGCGGTTTGCAAGCACACCCGCTCCGATGAGTAGGACAGCCGCGAGACCGTAAATCATGACGTCGGCTCCGGTGTTCGGCAAGGTGCGGGCCGTCGATCTTGTATTGGCCTGGGAACCTCCGTTCCCGCCGATCCGCCAGCTGGCTTGAGATCCGCCAGCTTTCCCGCTGTCGGCATTTCCAGCATTGCCGCCGGCGCCTTTATCGCCTCCATTTGTTTTCTGGGGCGTTTTCCGTTTCCTGGGGCGTTTCCAGCGCCGTTAAAACTCCCTGGATCCGCGGTTCCGTTGGGAGCGGACGGCCCGGCGCGGAGGCGTCACGGCGCCGCCGGATCCGCAGACAACTGGGCAGAGCCTGTGGGTTTCCTTGCCGGGAGCCGTCGGGTTTCGTCGCGGGTCGCCGCCGGGCGCCTTGACTTTTCAGTGCGAACTTGTGAATTTTATTCGGATTCCCCTTGTCGACAACGTATGCGACCCCGTTGTGGACGGTCACGTGGTTCGTGTTCGTTTCCGCGGGAAGGTTCGCGACGATTTTAAGGGTGGCCGCGTCGATGACAGTCACCGTTCCGCCTCCGCTGTTGGCGACGTATACAACCTTATTAACCGAATCGTAGGCTGCATTGAGTGCGCGCGCGCCGGTGATATTCACCACCGTTTTACCGGTGTTCGTATCGACCACGACGGCGTTATTGGTTCCCTTGCGAGGCAATGAACAAGTGGTGATTGACGGGGTCGTAGGCCACCCCGGATGCGGTTTTTACGGCGTCGTCAAGCTGGAAGTGCGTCACTTCGTTGCCGCCGCGCACCTTGATGGCGGCTGCGGCATTGGTGTTGCGGGAGACTGTGTAAAGCGTGCCCGACTCCTTGTCGAGGTCAGGCTCATTGCTCCATCGAACTTTTTGGTTTGCCGTCGATAGCGAGTGCGGCCAACACGCGTTGGCTGGTCCCGTCGCGCCGGGTGAGACGTCGACGCAGTCCCCGCGGGCTGAGGGAAAGCGTAAGCGAGATGCGTCGTCTCATCAACTACGACGTCGCGCGGATGCTCGGTCAAATCATTGGGGAACTGTCTGACCAACTTGAGGTCGCGATCGTAAACGGCAACACCGTATTTTGACGGGTGTTCGTAACCCAGACATAGCCCTTCGAATCGTCGAGGCAACACCGTAGGTTGCGTACAGGCCGATAGCCCCATCGGCCGCGGCCGGAGTGATGTCCTAGCGACCTTTGAGAGTTTGAGGATTGACCTTGAGGAGCTTAGATTCCTTGATGGGAGGACGGCCAACCGCGGAGGTCACATACAGGGTGTTCTCCTTCGCACTGTAGGCACTGGTAGAGCCCTTGCGGTAGATCGCCGCTGCCGCCCTCATACTTGTCGGCGTTGACCGGTGCGTTGCTCGGCGTCACGACCGACGAAGAAACGAATGTCACCTGCTTGCCATTGATCGTGACTGAACGGCAATCTTGGCGCCGACCTGGCGTCGGCCGGGAATCTTCCATCGAACCGCGACGCTCGTGCTTCGGCAACCTCGCTGCGTTGCGGAGATCAATGCTTCCCTCGACACCGATCGATTTGACGACGGCCCCCTGAAGATTGAGAACGGTCGCATTGGTGGTCGATCCTGCGGCGCTGCCAGCGGAAAGGCGAGGCCTGCTACCGGCATGAATTCGACCGTTATGACGCCGCTCCCCGATAGCGATCTCGTGATTCTTGCCAGCCGGGTCAGCCCGCGGAATCGAGGTTCGGATGCGCCGTCGTCGGCCGCGAGTGGCCGACGTACCGCGTCCGGCAACCCATGAAAGGTCCGTCCGTTGACGGAAGCGCTCAGCTCGCCGGCTTTAAATCCGCTGCCTTCGATTGCGACCGAAACTTGCCGTCGTCCGCCGTGGAAATATCGGTGGCCTTGACTTCGACCTCTGAAGGCGATGACGGCGTAGCTATCGGCTTGTCGATGGGGCCTACCGAGGCTTTTTCCGGTTGGAGCAGCCGACGCGCCCGCCGACGGCTTTTTCAGTTGGGTTCGTCGACGGCTTGTCAGCAGAACTTTGCCGACGCACTCGCCGACGGCTTCCTGCGAGCGCGGCTTGGTTCGACACCCTGAACCTCGCCCACTTTGGAAACCGTTGCTCGTCCGGCGGCGCCGCCGACGATGCGGGACCCGGTAGTCGCCTTCCTCGGATATCTGCGGCAGCTTAAGTTTGGCGGTGAAATTGCCTTGGGCGTCGGGAAGAGCGTTGGCATCCTTGACGGTTGCGGTTCCAGCCGCATCAACGCGCACCCCGCTCGGCTGGCCTTCGGTGGGGAACTTCAACGCTGGATTCTTGCCGTCGTTGATTTGAACGAGTTCGCCGTTGGCCGGACGCTGAGCGAATCCTGTTCCTTGATCGTAATGGTCTCGCCGGATGAGACCGTGCCGGGATCGACCCGTGAGCGTCCTTCGCCGGCTCCTGGGCTCTCGGGAGACGGGTCGAGCCTGGAGTGCGGGGCTCGCTGTCAAAAGACAGCGTTATTCCAACCATTGCAGCCGACGCTAGGCCCAAGACTCTGCTCAGCGCACTTTTCCTCTTAGAGGGCGATGGATGTGGTGAGTCATAAGAGCTCATATCTTTTCAGTTCGTACGTGGAGAGCAGAGGCATTTCCGTGCTGCGCGGCGAAGTCGCGTCAAGTAAGGTTCCCCAGCTATAGAGAGTAGGATATCTTTCGCCTCAAGCATGGCTGAGACGCCCTGCACATGCAGACGAAGGCGAGTCAGATAAGGCGAGCCAGATGTACAACCAGACGTTGACGACGTCGGAAAACCGCCTCTTAAAGTCCACTTCGCGGCAATGGCCGCCTGCATTCAACACGAGCTCCCAGCTTTTGGCGATGGAGGTCAGGTCGGCGATTGCACGAGCATCTCGGTCGCTCCGAGGGCCGCGTCCGCTAGCAGAACCACGAAGGTGCATGGCATTCCGATCGCAGACAACGGTCGCGTCGAAGAAATCTTGAGCTCAAGCAGTGATTGCCAGACCTCACACGTAAGATTGCCAGGCCCTCACGCACGAGATTTTCGGGGGAGAACTCTAGGCATCTTCATGCATCGGCTCCATCAAGAACTGTTTCGCCGCCTTCGGGACTCAACCCACCGCCTTCGGGAGTCAATTCACCGCTATCAGGCTCGCATCACCATCGGAGTTCAGTTCACCGCTATCGGGCCCGCACCGCCACGGCCTCCACACACCACTATTGGAGCCCGCACCGCCATCGGGGTTCAGGTTCACCGCCAGTTTCTCAGCTTCTCTCCGCGCCTTGGCCACGGCGAGGTCCTTCGCGCGGTTAGTGATCAATGTGGCGGTGATCAACCCGATGAAGATGAGCGCCATCCCTCCGACTATGCCCATATTCACCCCGTCGGGATCTTCCTTCTGCCACAGCCTGCTTGGCCGTGACCGTGGGGGCCTGGCTTCTTGCCTTCGTGGTCTGCGATGCCACCGGATCCACCGCGTCGGGGCTACTGTCACCACTTCTCCGCCGATCTTGGTTGTGGCGGTAGCCGAAGGCCTGCTTCCAGGAACAACGGGGTTGCCCTGCACATTGACCGGGTTGCCCTGCGCATCGACAAAGCCTCCGGCACCACCCGCCTGCTGCTGGTTGCCACCTCCCACACCGTTTCCGGCCTGCCCGGCGCCGGCTTAGCTCCCACCAGCCTGATTCCCACCAGCCTGGTTTCCACCAGCTTGATTCCCGACATCCCGGGTTGCCGCCAACCTGGTTTTCCATCGGCGTCCACCACGGTAAAATTAGAGTTGCCGCGGCAGCCATGGTTTTTGTCTTAAATTGCAGCCAATGATTTCCCGCCGCGATGTTACCGGGAAGGTGAACGAGCCCTTGAGCGGCCCTGAAGCAGGAACTTTCTTCTGGATGACCGCGCCCGTTTCTTGGATCGAGGAGTCACCGTAGTTCGCGTCGTCATCGATTTTGACGTACACGGTCTCATTTGCGGGAAAACCGGAAACAGTGAAGGAGATCTGCTGACCGGCCTGAACCGTTTTGGCCAGAAACCGAAACATTCGCACACGGGGCACCAGACGAAGCGTCGCGCGGGGCAACGCGGTCGCTCGTGTAGCCAGGGACACGAAGGTAAAGCTCGCGAGGCCGCGATGAGGGCCCCGCAGGCCTGGCGTGAAACAGTCATGGCCACTTCCTTTCTTGTACGTGCCATACGCGCCGCAGCAGCTCTCCTTTCGAACCACCTCGTTGGTCGGGCATTCGGGGCGGAGCTTGTTTTCGATTCCCCATCCTGAATGCTCAACCGTGCTTACAGCCGCGAAAGCGCCCCTTCACATCAGAACGCTCGCTTGCTCTGACGCTTCGAAGCAGCAGAGAGCGGCGCCGACGATCGTCACGGAGATCGCTGCTCGCCGGCATCCACGGCCAGATCGGCTGACTCGTGTCTTCTTCGACCTTGGCTTGTGCGCCGGCGTCGTCCTTCGTGGGCGAGGACGTCGGATTCGGCTTTTTCTTCTTGACATTGCCGACGTCTAGGTCCGTGCAACCAATGAGCTTGCCGGTGGAATCGATGAGCGCGAACTTGTAAGGAGCCGTCAGGAAATACGGACGCGAGTCGAGCGGATTTTGCCCTGCTTGTCGATCTGCGTCCACCCAAGCGGGCTTCGCAGGGATAGACGTGAGGAAGATCACCACCCGGCTGCTCCCGGCAGAAACAGCACAAGGACTTTTCCTTCCATCTGCTTTCCAATGTTCCCCGCGTTTTGCAGCGTGAGGCCCCTTTTCGTTGGGAACAGGCGGAGGAGGGGTGAAATTGGGCTTCGGAAAGTTCGGCTGAGCAGGCTTTTGCTGCTGGGCCTGCTGGGCGCTGATGAGCGCGCGCATAAGCGCCTTGAACGGCATAACGCCCTGGCGCAACAGAGCGGCTGACGCGCGGTGGCAGCCGAACGCCTGATGACATTCGAACCTCGATGAGGTTTGGGGCCTGTCCGCCACTGTTTCCACCCTGATTTCCAGCGTTGCCACCCCTGATTTTCGGCGTTGCCACCTTAGTTACCGCCGCCTCGATGCGGGAGGCCGCTGGGGCCCCTCGTAGCTTGTCCCCAGGAGACGGCTGAATGTGTCAGGATTACCTGATTGGGCTGTCGGTTAAACGTACCGTGAGGCAACATCGCCTCTTTGAGCGAAGCAGTGACTCTCCCCTGCTTGTCCGTACGGAACCACTGGTTCTTCCACGGGTGGCGCGAGTTTCCTTCGGCGTCATACGCATCAAGGTAGACCCAATCGCCTTCTTTCGCTTTGGGAACCGTCACAACGATCGAGTCGCTGCTACGCGTGACTGAGCCCATTCTTGGTGGAATCTTTTGAGATCCTTGGTCGCCTCCAGGGGATCAGGTTCTGCTCAGTTTTGTATTCGCCGACGACGAATCCGTCAGACTTAAGCGTCCGGTTTTATCGCCGTCTTTCCACGGACCGGTCGATGGACGGAAGACGTGGGAACCCTGCGGGAAGGCCGGAGTGCTCGTGGCTGTCGTTCCGTCGGGAAGCTGGATTTCCGCCGTCCAGTCACCGGTCGTCTGATTCACATTGTTGACGATCGCCCAGATTCTCGGGTTCGCGTTGACGGTCTTTCCGCGCACATGGCTGTACTGCTTCATCGAGCTCCACCGCGATTACCGAAGCGCCTTTACTCCCGACCGGGTGCACCATCCTTGCCACGACTTTCCCTTGCCGCCCAGGAAACATTCGGAGCATCGATGTGGAGCAGTCGGACGGCGACCGACGGCTTTGCATACCCCAGCCTGATCTCCGCCATCTTCGGCGTGCGTCTGACCCGTCAACCGTCAATTGGTTGGTGGTCAACGAACGCGCAACGTCCTGTCGTCGAATTCCCCGGAAAGCTTAGGTGACGGTGAAGTACTGTCCTTTTTGCACGCCCTCGGGAACATCAAGCTCCGCTTCGAAGTTGCCATCGGAATCGATAGTGTGAACGTTTTTGTTCCTGGCGGGATCATCCTTGGAGAAAAGAGCCCAAATGGTGTTATTGTCCTCTTGCCCTTCACCGACGGTGGTCGATAGCGCCATCCGGCCGAGAATAAGGAATCGTCCGCACGCTGCGATCTTCACTGCCACTGAGACGGGCCTTGGCTTTTGTTCAACCAACCGGTTCATGACTCGGAACTCGATCGAGCTTGACTTGATGTCCTTCTCCACCCAGGCTGCTGAACCGTCGGTAAGGTCGAGATGCGACCAGCTTGGAGTCCCATCGGCGGGAGGCGTTTGATCGGGTTTCGGGCAAGGAGGTATTCGGCCGGAGCGGCGAGGGAAGCGCCGTCTGCTCCGGATTGGGGTTGAGTTAGCGCGCGCCCCTCATTTCCATACGTGAAGTTGGTGTAGAGCGGCGAGTGGCATCCTGGAGCGCCGAACCGCTGAGGAGCTGAATGGTGTGCTTGCCGGGCTTGAGCTGCGCAGGGTCTCAGCAGGAACAGCAACGTTCCATTTCCCGCTGGCGTCAGCTGACCATCGCCAGTACACTCTTATCGCCTTCGGCCCGGCCCCGTGACGGGGGTTCTTGACAGTCGATTGGTGTTAACAGCTCCCTCGTCGATCGTGACAGAGATAGCCGATCCTTCGGTTTCCCGCCTGGTTCTTCCATCCGTCTCCACCGGCGGTCATTGCTTCCCCCTGAGCGACGCGATCGGGCGCTTTGCAGCTCGCACCACCACAGTGCGCGCTGCTCTGCCCGGCGGGTGCTGCGGCAGAACAAACCCGCAAAAAGAAAGCAGCAAGCGGTCAGGAAGCTCAGCCCACGCGAAGTGGACAGAGCAGTCAGGTTCCATTCCTGCGAGCGCGTCCTCAGAAAAACAGATGGAAGAAATTTTGGCGATGCTGTCGAGTCTAGTCTCATCACAAGCTCCTGACGACCTCGTTCACCAGGTGGTCCGTGAGAGTGGACCACCGGTCGACGTCCAGGCCATTCATCCACGGGAAGATGCGACCATTCTTGTATACCCTGTAGATTTTTGAAGGCAGAAACGGCTTTTGGTTTGTGACGCCGCCTTCTTGGCGACATCTGAATCGGCTTTACCACTAGCGTCAAGATTGACTGTACTACCGCCGTCGGAATTGCTTACACCCAGGCCTGCGAGCATTCCGGAAGAAAATGCAATCGGCATCAATCTTTCCCTTGTCTTGCATACTCAAAGCCTTTTAGTACGGATTCGAAAATTCTTTTCGCCGGTCGCTCCCGCTATATCCGGTATAGACCGCTGAAGCGATCTGCCAAGCCAATCAATAAACGACTGATCGTTATTGACCGACGCGCTACGAACACGTACAAGGCCGAGATGGACTTGACCTATTGCTTCGAGAGTGAGCTGCCACTTCCAGTCGCACGTCGAAAATCCACAGCACCCTGCTCGCCCTATTCAAAAATATCCCGTGTGGTGGGGCGGCAGAGCCCCGCCGCCCCACACGGGATTTCGAGCATGACGGCAGAACAAACCACTGGAAGCGAGCTGCAGCAGACCGATCAGTCTCGTTGTAGTTCTGGCCAGACTGCGACACGGCATGTCCCATCTGAGCCAAGATTGCATTCATATCGTTGGCATTGCTGTCCCAGCGAGCCTGCGCATCGGCGTAAGCGGCCTGAGCATTACCATCCCAACGCTCCTTGATGCCGTCAAGCTTGCCCTTCATCTCATTCAGGATGTCGTCGATCTGCGACTGAGACGCGATCATTCCCTGAGATCCGGACTCAACTGCCTCAAAGTTAACAAGAATCTGATTCGACATTGCGAGTACTCCTTTCACTTACAACTAGGCCTTACCGCCCAGCCCGCCCATCAAATTCTGCATCTGCCGCGCGAGCCTGCTCGGCCTCTTCGACCTGAGACGCCGTGCCCTTGAGGGGCCTGAACGAAGTCATCAAGCGAGTTGAAGAGATCCTGAACCTTCTGCTCCCAAGCGGTGTGAAGCTGGTTGAACGCGGCAGCGCCCTGGCCCTGCCACTGCGCCGACCAACCCTCGATCTTGCCGCGCAGGTTGCTGACCTCGCCCAACAGTGTGGTCTTGTACTGATCGAACGATTGACGATCCTGCAAGGATCGCACCGTCATCGCGAAGCTGGCTCGTATTGGTGCTCATCGAGCATCCCCCTCGTACATCTAGGAAATATAACGACAGAACCCGTTTTGAGCTCTGCAGGACAGCCTACAACACTCCAAGTCGAGCTACAGGGTAGTCAACCCTCAAGGTGTGTTGTTATTTCTAATCAGGTTGAACATATTTACTATTTTTATTTGCGATGTATAAACAGTTTTTCGGGCGTGTTCCGTAGTTAGATTCTCTTAAAGGGTTTTAAACTCATTTCAGCTCCAGAATGTGACGCATCATTTCGAGATAATCTCATTAGCCTCCTCTTTACTCCCTAAATATCAGGGTTTTATAAATAGAATCAGCCCTCACGACACGCCGAGGACACTACTATTCACCGTCAGAAACTATCTTATTGACGTCAGGCAGAACGGCCAGCACAATCAGTTCAATAAAAATAAAGATATATTAAATCTGCCAAACGTCAAACGTACATCGGCGAACCTCATCGACACCTTTAACCGCCCTGCAGTAAATTACAACTTCCCTAGAAGTGTCGGTAAAAATCCCGTCAATTAAGCCAAAAGGTGAAAATTCAAATATTTTGCGTATTGTTCCCGAGACGACGTCGAAATCTATTTGATGTTCTTGACGCATGGCAGATGCCCTCGCGGAGGCGAGCATGTTAAGCCAGCGAAAGGGAGTTCGTCGGCGATGCTTAGAGTCAAGGATAAAAGGAATGGAAAATCCGTTGTATTTCTTTCAACAACTTCTGTTTATGTATTTCATGTTGCAATTTGGTTCTTGAGTTTCTTTTCTCTATATATGATTGATATTCATAAAGTATCGACTCTCAGGAGCACTTCTCACTTTTCCCCATCTCAATTGCCCCTCTGTATCTTTAAAGCATAGTTTTCTTTGAAATAGCGGGGAAAAGTAACTGATATAAGTGGCGTCGCAGAAATCTCTGAGTGGCCCAGAGTGATTTCGGATGCGGCATCGTCAGGAGGAACGCGGCATGCGGGAGCCAAACATCGTGTGAGCGATATTCATGCCCAGCGCGAGAGGCCGTTGTCACCGAGCAAAAGAGCCAGATGACCATTGCACTGCCGCCGACCACCACAAAGCGCGTAAAGCCGTACGAAGAAACGCTGCGCTCGGCCCACGCACAACCACCAACGAACGCGCCCAGCACCGTGACGGCGGCGGCAGGCCAGTCGATGTTGTCTCGGGCAACAAAAACGCATGCCGCGCGGGTTAGCGAAAAGCAAGAAGCGGTGATTTGGGGAGCACGGCTTCATGAGCACTCGCTGGGCGTCGCTAAAAGTGCACAGAGCCGGAACAAGAACCCCGCTCCTGCCGAAATATCCGCCATGTAGATCGTGATGGGAACGAGAAACGTCGGTGAAACTCCAGCGGAAGTCGGCGTGTCCCCTGTGCACGGTTGATCCAGCCGGGCCAGCGATGAGCCCTGCTGCCGAAGCGCAACGAGGCAGGGCACAACCGCCTCAAAAACCCGCGACGGCACAGTCACGAGCAGCAAACCACCCGCCATGATCCTCCAAATAGCGGCACGGTCGGCAGCCAGCTAAGCGGGTACGTTTTTCAAGCTGCTCGCAAACGTTTCCATCCGCCGACTCACCGAACCGGCTCGAGAACCCGAGCAAGCGACGGTGATTCGGCAGCCAGCAACGACTGGTGGAATCCCCATAGCCACCTTGGCGGATAGCTTATATGGGCGAAGCCAAGCCGACGGTATCCAGCGATTTCGCGCACTCACACGGCGACGAAGAGAAAGCATACATGTCACAGCCATTTTATCGATCGGTTTTGTTCATCGACCGGCTCATAGGAATACGCCATGAGCCTTGCCCATGAGAGCAGCCACATCATAGGCTTCACGGGCTGTATCGTGATGCGGCATTCGAAACAGCTACGAATTCCCCAGGGACATCACCAGTACACGTCATCGCCAACGCATCCTCCGCACGCCTATAAGCGAAAAGACCACTTAGTCGTGTTTGTCCGTGCCTTTAAAGTGCACCCTCTTTCAAGCACGCACGCATCCTCCGCACGCTGACGGGCAAAGTCTCCCTCGGCTCAGTATGCCCTGTCTCAAATTCGGCTCAGTGTGCCCCATCAAAAGGCTTGCATCGCAGACCGTCTTCAAAGACCTCGTCAATGGCGCGAGCCAGTACGGGAGCGATCGGAAGGACGCGTCATCGCCGGGAAGCGCTTTTCCGGGCCCGATGGGAAGCGTGTCGGTGACTGCGAGCTCCACGCAATCGATTCAGCGTAAACGCTGTGTCGCTGGATCGGAAGGGTACTCCATGATGTGGCAGCAACGATGACGTCTTTGGCGCCAGCTTTCAAAAGCAATGCGGACGGCGCGCAAAATGAGTGCCCGCTGTGTCGGTGCGGGTCGTCCACGATAACGGCGGTTCGGCCGGTGACGTCACCGACCACGCGGGATAACATCGTCGCCTGATTCGGGCGCGTGGAGATCGCGTTTTGTGTACGAAGGCAAAAGTGGCACGCCGCCGGGCGGTACATTGTTCAGCCGCTTCCCGGTCCTACCGGCGTCGGGCGGAAACGACCACGGCATTGCCGACGTCGATTCTCCCGCGCACGTACTCAACCAAGGTCGGCGTGCCCATAGATGGTCAACAGGACCGTCCGAAAAATCATGAAGCTGCGCGGCGTGCAGATCTACGAACGCCAATTCGATCGGCGCCGGCCGTCTGTGAACACATCGAGCGATGCGAGCGCGAGCCGAGATCGGTTCGCGCGCCTTAGTGATAGCTTCTTGCTGGCGGGCATACGGGTGAGTACAGGGCCACAGCGGTAATTCGCTTGGCCGATGCGTTTGGCTGCGTCAACCATGATGAGCTGCGCATGCCCCACGTGTTGGGTGGGATCCGTATGGGATTGGAGGATGAACACGTCGGCGCCGCGCACGGATTCTTCAAAACGAACGTAAATCTCCGAGTTAGCGAAATCGTAGGCGGTGACGGGCAAGATCAATCCCCAGCTCGTCGGCGACCTCGCTTTGCGCAGAGCGAGACCACTCCACAAGAACAAGGCGTTTGTCATTCGCCATCCGCATTTCCGGTCATGGTTTCCCTCACTATTCGGAAACGCCGGCGGCCTACGCGGTCAGCACTGTGTAGGGCGGCAGCACGGTTCCCTCTTCTACCGCGTCGCGGGCGACGACATGTGACGTCACTCTCCAACTCCGAGCATTCGTGAACTCACGCAGGGCCCACCGGCGTGGCTATCGACGTCGTTCCGTAGGGTCCCGTTCCCGGAAGAATGCGGCTGTCAGGGCGCCGAAGTCACTGTCACGTCGATCGACGTGGTCACTGGGGTCACACAACGGCAGCTCCGGCGCATCCACCCTTCAGGGTTCTGCGATTCATTTGTTCACGGAGCGCGGCAAGCTGGACCAGATCGTTGCATCCTTCGACGAGCCACGAGTCTTCAACGACGATGAGCCAACCAGCGGCATTGGCCTCAGCAGGCCTTCGCCACGACGTCGGTCGGTACATCTCGCCTTGGGCGTTCTCGGTGTCAAGGCCGCCGATGGCCTCGCGAAGGAATGCCGCGTCGAAAACATAAGTAGACGTGTTGATCTCAGAGATCTCGCGCTGCTCGGGCGTTGCGTCTTTATGCTCAACGACGCCGCTGATGACGCCTTCGGCATCGCGAAGGATCCTGCCGTAGCCCGTGGCATCAGCCACCGACGTCAACACCGTGACGGCGTTACCTTCGTGCTGAACCAAAAGATCTGCCAAAACTTGCGAGGAGAGACGCGGCGTATCGCCGGCAGTTACCGACCGGTCCGGAAATGTTCGCGGGAAGGGCTTTCACCCGCACCAGACTGCCCTGCCGGTCCCGCTGATCTCATCTTGGTCGGCAACCGTGATCGCGGGATCACATTCGGTGGCGTGGGCAGCGACAAGGTCGCGCTCGCGGCGCACGACCACCACGACATGTTCGGTCAAGGCCCCTCGCGGCGGTGATGGCGTGCCCGAGTAAAGTGCGTCCGCACACGGAATGAAGAACCTTGGGAATCTAGATTTCATTCTGGTTCCCTGACCGGCTGCCAGAACGACGACGGCGCCGGATGCGGTCTGCTCACAGTAGGCCCCTTCCTGTGGTCATGGACCAAGCTTAACCGTTATCCAAGTGGTTCGGCCACGCTACCCACATTCGCGGGCCGACGTCGAACATCCGCGGACGCAAGCTTCGAAGCACGGCCCGCATTCTCGCTCCGCCCCCAGGATTCGAACCCGGACAAAGGTTCCAAGACCTCTGTGCTGCCATTACGCGTCGGATCACCCGGTTGATTGTATAGGCGCGTCGAGCCATCCTCCTAATGGAATCGCACTATGTAGACGCGTGAAACAGCTCACCGAAGGCGAGGCTGCGTGAGCTATTCCGCGAGCAAGCCGTGTAAACGACTACAAATGAGCCGAATAGCCAAGTCCACCGGATAGGCACGAGGCACAGAGTCAACGGAGCACGTTTGGCAAACCGACAGCACCAGGTAGGCAAGACGAGTCGAATTCGCGAGGTAAGCCACGATCCGGAAGCACTTTCACTGGGACTCGATTACCGGTGAAGTTGATTGCCCGGTGACGGTAGAGCCAAACCATCTTCCGATGGCGGCAGCGAGACGAGAGCGAGCACGCCGTTCAGGAAGCTGGATCCTTTTGTCGATACTTTGAAAGACGTGAAAGTTCGCACAAAAAAACGTCCGCTGCGTTCACCGGAAGCGAAGACGCGCATTTTCCCTCGAATGACACGTTGCGCACTTTTTCTCCACAGTAGGGTTGAGGGCCGTTTTTCCCGCCCCCACGGCGCCCCGACGTCAACCCGAGCAACGCCCGAAATGCCGCGCATCGACGTCGGGACGAAGCGTCTGCGGAAACGTAGAAAACACACTCGCTTCTTACGGTCGACCATCTTTTTCACGCTCAGAGTGGATGTTCAATGGGTAGACATCCTCCTTCAGACTGAAGTAAATAGAGGCTTTGCTGCAATACGCATGCATGAGCGCAAATTCTTCTCCGTCACGGCGCGTGCGGATGTCCCGCGCTGAGCGCCGTGAGCAGCTAATCCGCGTAGCCCGCCAGCTTTTCGGAACCCGAGGCTATGATGCCGTTTCCGTCGAAGAGATCGCGAGCGCGGCAGGCGTCTCAAACCAATCGTAGTACCGAGCATTTCGGAGGCAAGGAGGGCTCTATCAGGGTCATTGTGGACCGCGAAGTCAAAGCCCTTTCAGACATCCTCCGCTCGCAGATGCGGCCTGAAAAGAGTGCCCGAGCAGTTCTGGAGGGAATCGTTGTCACCCTCCTCGATTTCATCGAAGAAAATTCCGACGGATTCCACCTGCTGCCCATCAATCGCCCCGCAGCCGTCAGAAGCGAGACCTTCGAAACCGATCATGGCGGATATCGCCGATCAAGTCACGTTTTTCCTCGCTCCGCTCTTGGACGAAGCGGGGGCTGACCCGCGTCGGCTCCGTCTACGGGCAGATTCTCGCAGGCGGCGTCGGTCAGATCGGCCAGTGGTGGAGTGAAAATATGCACGTTGACAAAACACAAGTTGCCGCTCAGGTAACGAATTTGCTCTATCTCGGTCTGCGCGGCATGGAAAGGATCCGCAACTCATCACGCGCTGAAATGCGGACGGAAGACCGGGTTGGGTGAGAGTTTGGCGTCCGTGATGACAGCCCCGCGAGTATCGTCAATGGACGTTCATCCTCGTTCTTCTCACGCTCCCATATTTTTCATTGAATCCTCTGCAAGGCATCGATCTGAAAAGCGCAACCTCTTCTCCGCTCATGGGCGTGTGAAGGTGTGATAAACGATAGGGCATGCTCCATATACAGGATCTCAGTAAATCTTTCTGGGAACTTGCAGGCCTTGGACAGCCTGGGTTTCAAGGTGGCTCCGGGCGAGATCTTCGGTTTTGTCGGATCGAACGGCGCCGGAGAGACAACGGCGATGCGAATCATGCTGGGAGTTCTCTCACGAGATTTCGGGCCAGAAGTTTCATGGAAGGGCGAAGCTGGACGACGCCATTCGGCGCCAAATTGGGTATATGCCCGAAGAACGCGGGCTTTACCCAAAAATGGAAGTGGAAAGCAGCTCGAATACTTCGCCCAGCTCCACAGGTTGGACAAAGCGGCTGCCCTACGGGCCATGGAAGTAACGGACTGAGCGGCTGGAAGTCGCCAGTGGGCGAGCGACAATGTCCAAAAGCTCTCTCTGGGCGACCAGCAGCGCGTCCAACTGCCGCGGCCCTCGTCACGACCCGATCGTCTGGTGCTTGACGGGCCTTTTTCAGGCCTCGATCCGGTTGCCGTTGGGGTCATAGGCCAAGTGCTCAAGGACAAGGCGAAAGATGGCGTGCCCGTTATCTTCTCTTCCCACCAACTCGACCTCGTTGAGCGGCTGTGCGACCGAGTCGGTATTATCTCGCGCGGTTCCATGGTTGCCGAAGGGACGATTCACGAGCTGCGTAGCCGAGGGAAAAGCCAAATCGCTCTAGCGCATTTCCGCGAGCCCCGACGCCGTAACCTCGCGCTGGCCGCAGTTGGCATGAAAACCACCCCAGATCCCCTTGCGGGAACGTCCGACGCCCCCTAGCACAAATGGATATGACCCGCGTGATTGTTGATGCTGAAGGAATCGATGATCAGGCGTTGCTCGAAGCCGCACTGTCCGCCGGACCGGTCCACGAATTCGCACCCCGGCGCCCCCACCTCGCCGATCTGTTCAAGGACGTGGTGGTCGCCGCACAACCCGAGAAACCCACGCAAAAAGGCCGACGAGGCCTGTTCGGCCGCAGGAAGGACGCAGCCTGATGATTCTTTCTCTTATCTTCAAACGCAGATTCACAGACTCCCCTGGGTTCGAAAGGCCATACAGGGTTTTCCACCAGCATCGTCGTGGCCCTCATGTTCATCGGCGGGGCGATCGGAGGATATTTCCTCCAGAAGAACGACGTCAACACCACTCCCCAAGTCACGGAAACAGTGCGGATGGCAATCGCTTCGGCTTCGCGATGAACTATTTCTGCACCTTCCTCTGATGGTTATGATCTTCACCGGCATCAGCGTTCTGGGGACACGGCGTCGTCGAAGAGAAGGCCAGCCAGTGGTGGAAATCACTGCTTACCACGGTCAAACCGCGTGTCCTCCTGCTTGGAAAAATCCTTGGCATCAGCACGGGAATGCTCGTGGTCTTCGCCGCCTACTGGTCGGAATCATCGGAGGACTTGGCTTGGCGGGGCTGCTGCCCGATCTCGGAACGCTTGGAAAGCTCGGAGTCTGGATGTTCTTGCCGACGTTCCTCGCGTGGATCATCGTCGGCTATCCTGACGGCTTTGGGGGCTCATGGGAGCTTTGGCTTCGACCGTATCGCGTCAAGAAGACCTCAGCGGAGTACAAACGCCCATTATTTTCGGGATGATGATACCCATATACGCGGCTATGTTTTACGTCCCGAGCCAACCGGATTCGACGGCTAGCGAGGTTATGTCGTTCTTCATTCTTCTCTCCGCCGACCATGATCATGCGGACGCGCTCGGAGGCGTACCCGTCTGGCGGCAACTGGTCGCTTTCGCCCATAAACATCGCCTTTATCCCTCTCCTCGCCGTACTCGCGGGAAGATCTACGAGAATTCGATTCTGCGCACCGGCGAACGGGTCAAGATCGTCAGGGCGCTGCGAGGCTCGAACTAGACGAATAACTCCTCGGAGTTTCCAGCCTTACGCACAGCGCAGGGACGGAAGCGGATGATCATCGCAGAGATCACGACGATCGCACGAGAAAGGTGAAGGGTCCACGAATGGTTTCGTGGACCCTTCACCCTGACTCAACCGCAAGGGTGAGTGCGACCGCGAGCGCATCGGTCTCGGTCTCACCGCATGAATTGGCAGCAGGCTCGGTGTTCGTCGTAATGCTCACCGTGCGGGGCGTGGCGGTGCCCGTCATGGACGCAATCAACATGGTCGCCGTGCTGAACGGCCTCATGACCGCAGCCCTCCCCGTGAGCATGCTCGCTGACGTATGTTCTGCGACGTTTTGATGATCGTCGTAGTGATCGCCATGAAGGGCGTGGCGGTGCCCGTCATGGACATAATCGACATGGTCGCCGTGCTGAACGGCCTCATGACCGCAGCCCTCCCCGTGAGCATGCTCAGCAACAGTGTGGTGAGCATGAGGATCGGTGGTGCTCATCATTCTTCCTTTCAGTCGTGTTCCCGGGCGTGCGCGATGGCATCGCGAACCACATGTTCAATGTGGTGATCGGATATCCGGTAGATGACTTCCTTCCCGCGGCGGTCCGCGTCTAGAAGTCCGGCATCGCGCAACGTCCGCAGTTGTTGCGATGCGAGAGGTTGGCTCATGCCCGCCGCTTTGGCGAGGGCCGAAACCGACCTATCTTCCTCTCCGAGCAGGATCAGAAGACGCGGGACGAGATTCGTTGCCCCAGAACCCGAAAGATGCGGGCGAGTGGCGTTGAGAACATCGTCTTCACTCACACGTCCATTCTCACAAACGTATAAACATTTTGCAAGATGTTTATCTGTTGAGAAAACATACTCATAATGTTTCTCAAGAACTCTCAGCAGGGAAACGAGACGGGCGTCGAAGCCATCGGGCTTCTCACCACTCACTCAAGCCTCTCCCCAAGTTCCAGCCACTGATCCTCGAGCTGTGCAACTTCACTGAGCTCGAAGTGCGCGCAGCTCGTCCGTCTGCTTCTGCAAGCCGACGTAGTCGCTCTGATCGTATTCGGCCATACGCATTTGCACCGCTTCGATTTTTCGAGCAGAGCTTCGCAAGCCGCCGGTCAATCGAGACCAATCTCTTTTCCACGCACGACGTTTCCAGCACCCTGAGAGCCGCGGGCTGCCCGGCCCGGCCGTTCGCCCACGCCGTCTTGCGACCCGAGGCTATTAGCGGCTGCAGCGCCGCCGCCCCGCACAACTTCGGTGCTATCGCTGCATCCGCCCTCCCAATTGCCCCAACCTTCTCAGCGATTTCTTTCCCCTTGGAGGCGTGGGCCGTCGCGCAGCGCCTTTCATCCCAGCGGCGCCCTTAACGCCAGCAGCGCCCGTTTTCGTTAGAACACCGGATTTCGTTGCGACGTCGGACTCTAAAAGCGAGATATTCGTCGACTCCACGGAAGGTGCCGCAACCGCCCGTCAAGGATCGCGTACTGCTGATCCGTCAAGCGCTCGACGAGGTAACGGTCGTGAGAGATGACAAGAAGCGTTCCGGGCCACGAATCCAGAACATCTTCCATAGCGGCGAGCATGATCGGTGTCGACGTCGTTTTGAAGGCTCGTCGAGAATAAGAACATTCGGCTCCGAAAGCGGGACAAGGAGCAGGTGCAGGCGGCGCTTCTGGCCGCCGGAAAGATCCACGACGCGCGACGAAAGATGATCGCGAGCAAACCCAGACGTTCAGAAAGCTGCGCGGGCGTCAGCTCCTTGTCCCCTACCGTGTACGAGGTCTTGCATCGAGCAGGACCTGCCTGACCAGATCCTCGCCAACCTCCTCATAGGGCGGGAAAACTGCTGATCGGAAGACCAATACGCACCGTCTTACCCGTTTAACCCTGCCCGACGTCGGGTGACGGAACCGGCAACAAGCCCCCAAGAGAGTCGACTTTCCGGCGCCATTGGCGCCGGAGATGGCCGTGCGCTCCCGGGGAGCGATTCTCCCGTAACCTCGCGCAGCACCTTGCGATCAGCGTATGCACACATCAACGTTTTCCAGGATCGACGACGTCCTACCAACCTCGAAACCGCCATTCGCTTGAGCTCAATGGAATCGCGCAGACCGGCGGGACGTTGGCGATGAGCCGGTTGAGCAGCCTCAATGCGGAAACGCGGCTTGCTCGGTCGAGCTGGCGCTCCTCGCCCGCAGCCACGCCAATTCCTTTCGCATGAGATTCTGGCGTTTGGCTTCGGTGGCGGCAGCGATACGGTCACGTTCACACGCTGGAGAACGTATGCAGCGTATCCCCGTCGAAGGGTTCAACGACGCCGTCGTGCACTTCCACGTGGATGCAGCAACTTCGTCGAGGAACCAGCGATCGTGGGTGATGACGAGCAGGCCGCCAGAGTTCTTAGCCCAACGGTTTTTCAAGCTGGCGAGCCAACCGTGACCCCTTCAACGTCAAGATGGTTGGTCGGCTCGTCAAGCATGAGAACGATCAGTCCCCCGATCAATAGCGCGGCGAGGGCGAGACGCCGGCGCTGACCACCCGACAGCGTACCCACTTTAACGTCCCAATCAAGGTCACTGACCAGCCCCGCGATGACATCCCTTGTGCGAGGATCGGCAGCCCACTCGTGTTCGGCCGCATCCGCAACCAGCGAGAACCCGACCGTTGCTTCTTCTTCGAGCGTATCGCCTTGATCGAGCACGCCGATTCGTAAGCCACTGCGGCGGGTCACGATACCGGAAGAAGGCTTGAGCTTTCCGGCCAAGATTCGAAGGAGCGAAGATTTATATCGCCATTGCGCCCGACGACGCCTATTCTGTCCCTTCGCCGATCCCAAGGTAACCGAATCGAGAACCACCGTGTTGTACTCCAGGCCAACCGCCTGCGCGCCAAGAAGATGGGCCCATCCACTTCACCTCCGCACGTGGGTCCCCTGCAGCCGGACCGCCTGCGCGGACCACCCCAGACCAGGCCACTCGAGGGGCGGCACGCAAGGCAAGACGATCAGCCTGAGCAGCATTAGATGCGAGGAGGGCGACAGTGGGCCCCGACCCGGAAAAGAATGGGCGTCGCACCCAGCCGATCCGCGCGCTCGACGACCTCGGCGAGATCGGGCCCGCAGCGAGAAGGCGGCGGTTTGGAGGTCGTTGGCGCAGAGAGGCCATCGCAGGCAGATCCCCGCGTGTGACGGCTTCGCGAAGCTCGTGCGTCGACGCCGGCTCTCCCCGTGCTCGCCGCATCTGCAAGGCGACGGGGCTCGAGGCGATCGAACTCGGAAAACGGCCGGGGTGGAAAGCCCAACGGGATTGGTCAACAGAACCCAGGCATGTTCACCACCGGGATAGACCGGAGTCAAGATTTCCCCGCGCCCCGTCCCGTGCGCGATTCCGCCCATTAGGCAGAAGGGAACGTCTGATCCCAGACGAGAACCGATGCGCTGAAGGTCGGCACTCGATCACCGAGCCCCCATAGCGCATTGAGTGCGACCAGAGCTCCAGACCGCGTCGGAAGACCCTCCGGCCATCCCTCCGGCAACCGGTATCGCCTTTCGGATCGTCATCTCCGCCCCCAAGCGTGGGGCGTCGGCCTCGTCCCGTGGCGCTTGTGCTGCGCGGATCGCCAGATTCGCCGAATCGACAGGAAGAACATTGGCGCCTTCCCCTCGATGCGCAACGTCAAAGGAGTCACTCCGCGAACGATCACCTCGTCGTGAAGATCCAAGGGCCTCGAAAACCGTGTCGAGCGGATGAAAACCATCGGGGCGGAGCGCTCCAACCCTAAGGGCGAGATTCACTTTAGAGGGCGTGACGACGCGAACTTCTTGCACAGGCTCAGTAACCGCACATCCACCCGCGGAGGCCTCAGAACCCTCGCTTCCACCACCTTAGCCGACGGCATTTCACCCCAGGCCAAGGACACTTCTCCTGGGCCAATGCCTGCTTTTATCCGCTCTGCCCAATGCCGCCGTCCGGCACGCCAACAATGGCGTTTGCCTCATCGGCACTCGAATGCACCCGCCCATTGACATGGCACATGTCAAAAGCTACCATAATCGGCTCGCGCAAGTTGAGAGCGAAGGCCACACGGGAGCGCGACCTCTCACGCCACAAAATCCTTACTATTCGCGGAGTTTTGAACATAAACGTGAGTGAAGCTCGGTACGGAAATGACTTAGCAGCGCTGCCAGTCGGAGGAGCAAACTTCAAAGATGAACACAGTTACAGTGTCCTACATCCCTTTTTCACAAAACGCTTGCACCTTTTCGTGCTTCATCCCAGGATCAAACTATCAAATTAAAAACACGTCACATCTTTGAAATTGCTCCTCGCGCAGTTCTTTCACGTTGCAGAGTTGCGTAATCGAGTATGATATTAGCGCCACATAATCGCGTAGCGCGTCCACGTCAAAATTCATCAAGTCAAAAGACAATCAGTACCAAGCAATAAACCAACACGGGAGACATGAAATGACCTCCAGCAATCACCACAACAAGAGCAGCGAAGTTCGTGGAGCATTGAGGCAAGCCGCCCGAGAATTCGGAAAGATAAAACAAGGAGCCACCTACGAAGATCTCCCCTACCTCATCGGCCTGCTCAAACAGTCCGCGATTGATGCATACGTGAGAGAGATAGCGGACAGGTTTTCTCGTTTCATTCTCTTACGATAATTCCTCATACCAGATAACGTTCCCCAATGGGTCGGAAACGATCTCCCGGCCAGGAAGCGACGGCAAAGGCGGAGGAAAAGGCAAAAGAATCGACGTCCAATCCCTACGGGCCTGTTTCCATAACCGAGAATGACTACACAGCGGCTTTCGATCAGGTGCGCGAGGAAATCGACGCATCGTCAAACCCTGGACCAAGCTTCCCGACCCAGATTTGATCGACCAAGTGATGCGCGACTGCAGGCGCGCCATCCTCACCACTCTCGACAGGACCGTTGAGTTCGAAGGGGCAGGGAACGGCAGGCGGGCTGATCCAGATTAAACTCAGTTCGATACATGACGAGCTCGTGCAAATGTATGGCAACACGATCGCAACCTTCAAGTCCAAGGTGATCGAAAACCTCCAGCACATAATCGGTAACCTGTCAATGGCAACCGTCCACTGGGGCGCAGCCTTGGGATCCGAGCAGGGATCTTCGCAAAGGCGCGCGAATCGGCCGTCGAAATTGTGCTAGAAGGGATTAGTCTTTTCGACAGTATTGCCCAACAAGAAACCGGTAATATCAAAACGTTCTTAGAAATCAGTAAGCTTGCAGTAGACGGCTTCCTACTCTTTTCCAGGCAATGTAGTAGCCGCCACAACCTCGCAGACACTCGGTCTCTGGCCTCCAAGCCCTCCAAGCCAGCGATTTCGATACCGATAAGGACATTAATGAGGAAGCGGCGACTTATGACGATGGCATCGCTGCGCTATCCTCCGCTTTGGAACGAACAAATACGAATATAAGAAAATCGGAGAATGCCGTGAATGACAATCTCATCCACAATATGGGCCGAGATGCATAGAGAGAGGAGGCCTACGACCTTAAACTTGCGGCTATTAAGTCATCAGATGTCAATCCATCGGAAAAAGCTAAACATCAACCAGAGCCGCATGAGATAGCATCTCGCAGCTGTCCAAGCCAGTTATCCTCGAAGAGCTCAATAAGGTGTGGCCTGCAATCGATGGCATAGACATGACTCCGTGTGTCACGCGTCCCGAGGAATAGGGAGAACTATTTATGGACCTTCCTCGAAATTCCACGATTTCAAATGGCTCCTTTACGATCTCATCTGCAGACTAATCGAAGAGACCGAAAAATGCTTTTAAAAGATTTCGAACTCGCCATCAGTACATACAGCAGGAAGATTCAGCAACAAAGGCTGAGCCCTGGACTCAATGGCAGGCAGGGTCCAATCACAACGAGGGCCAGACCCTTGGCAGAAACGCGACTGACAAACCAATTATCCATTATCCACGCTTAAACATTTGGACACACCAATGACGAAAAGCATTCATTATCCTCCGCATCCTCCGTCGCCCTCGTCACCGCTTTCACTCTCCGATGAGCTCTTCCTCAGCGGACCCACCGATAGCCGTGGGCGATAGCGACATTCCGTGTCGCGCCGTAGGATGGGACTATCTAGGGTGAGCACTACAGCGAACTTTGGTTTTTGACATCTATGACACCGAGGCCATGGATGAGTTCCGCAGAAACAACGACATTGATGAGCATCGATTGGAAGAAAGAAAAGCGCGCGATAAAGTCACCGAAAGGATGTAATCTTGCGCGCGATAATCGCAGGCTCTATGAACCTGACCGCCATCCTCGAGGGCCACCGTCTTCATCACCCTTGCCCAAACCCAAGCAAAAGAAAAACACGTCTCCATCAGACGACGAGAGCAAAGACGATCAACCAGGATCAGCAGCATCAGTTCCTCCACCACTACAACGTCATCTGCCTCCAACCACAACTCCAGTTGCCTCTACAGTCACAACCAGCGACACGCAATATGCAAGCCAGACAGGCATAACAAACCTTCGCCGCCCGGTAGAGAGAACCGACGAAGTCAAAACCGCCACAACCATCCCAAACACCGCGACAGCAAAGCGTTCCGCCGACACCGACGATGGCGACGCTCACCAGGAATGAACGTCGCCACAAAGGTGGCCCCGGTCCAACACGTACATGGAGCCCGGAACATGCCAAGGCATCCGTGATGATCTCGACATCCTCAACAACAAACTCAGGTTCCGCCGCAAATCGACATCATGACCTTCAGGAGCACCGGCACCTCCTAGCCAGATGGTTGACCTCAGGCTCTTGCCAGTAAACAGCTTTCCCACGCAGGTAAACCCTACAAAATGAAAGCAGTGAAATAAGCATCCCAATGGGCCTCAAAAATGACGTAGGAAACTGCTGTCAAGGCTCGTACGGCCAGGGCGGATTCGAGATCGCGACGTCCGATTACCATGGCAACCGAGGCTGAAAGCTCCACCTGCGGGTATAGTCACCCGATGACTATAAGGTTGAGAAGGAGAACCCTGGGGCGGATCTTTCCGGCGAGCATAAGCACTCCACCGCCAAGGCATCCACCGATCGCGCCAGAGTGCCACGCCAAGGGAGAAATTCGCCATTCCAGTTGTTTGAGCTTGTGACCAGCGATTGAGGGCGACGCAGGCAACGAAAACGCACGCCGCCACGATGACGGCAAGCATCGGATAGTGCACCCGTCGCAATCGGGTCCGCACGAGCTCCGGTTCGACCGGAGGAATGAGCGTCTCACGCCACCGCTCCACCTCCTCGCCGTCACGTTCCTCTATCGCGCGTACCGTCATGAGGCCCGTTTTCAGCGGCCACAAAGCCACAGAACACACCGGCAGGGCAATCAACAAGAAGAGAGTGGTGAGAAAGCTCCATCTCGAGATCAGTGAACGCCACAGCCGTTGGCAGAACCACAATCCATAATGCAGAGGCAACGATCAGTGCAAGAGATGCGTCAATACGCCGCTCCGCTCTGAGCCACAGCTCGTGCATAGTGCGATCCACGAAGTGTTCCCGCTCCCCTCCAGATTCGACCGGCATACTTCACATCCCTAGTCCGTGCTCCATCTTTACAAGCCTAGTCCGTGTCTCACCGGATTTCTTGTTCCCTTCGGTGGAAATCACCTGCAGGAGCTATACCTCCACGAGGAGGCAATTCAAGGTCTTCACACAGCACTTCACCGGTGAGAGGAGTTAGCTCCTACGCGAGGAAACAATGTAGAGACAGTGGCACGTCGTTGATGTCGCCGGAGTTCCACCTACACGAGAAAGCGACAGTCATACGTCTGGCAGCGAGCGGCGGCACTGTCTGGGCCGCACACGTCATTCCTAGTGGCATGTTCATTGCCGTTCGTCGCCGTGAACACCCCGCGCCGCCTGGGTTATCGCCACAAATTCATCGACACTCAGTTGTTCTCCACGTTTGCTCGGGTCGATGCCTGCAGCTACGAGAATAGCCTCTGCCCGCGTCGCGCTTCCCGCCCACGACGCAAGAGCCGCACGGAGAGTTTTACGACGCTGTGCAAAAGCTGCGTCAATCACGGCGAACACATCTTCGCGTGAGACATCAAATGCCCCCTCGGCCAAAGACATCAGATCTCCCTGGGCGCAAAACATCGCCAGCAGTCACAAGATCATTCAGCGCGTCACCCCGCTCTTCACGATCGGAGAGCGGAGGGAATACAACACTCCCCGAACTCGCCACGTTCCTCAACGTTCAGCACCGGCCCTCCGTGCTGTGTGAGCTCATCGTGCCTCGTAAGCTCATCCCCCTCTTTGGGTTTGTCGCGTCTTAAGAGCTCATCGTACTCTCTGGAGCTGTTGTGATCCGTGAACGCACAGCGTTTCGTAAATCTGTCATGTCGCGTGAAACCTCACAAGCGCAGAATCAACATTTGGCACTGGCCAGAAGGCGCTTCTGGCGATCTTTCGATCCTCTTTTCTCGCCTCGCCGTACCACGAGACCTTGGCAGAGGGAACGCCATAGATTCTCGACCCGGGAACGGCCGCCAGCCTATCCGCAACTTCCGCTTGAACCATAACGGTGGCCCATTGGAGGCTCGGCAAGGCCTCCAGCAAGCCAAGCAATACCGGTACCGCATTGTAGGAAGATTCCGCAACAAGCCGAGAGGGCAGAGCCGAACCGGAAGGCCAGGGGAATCGAGAGATTCGCAGGGCCCTCCACGTCCATGGCATCGATATTGGCGACGGCCAACCTTTCTGCAGCTTCGGGCATCCGCTTCTCGATTGTCAGGGGCAGAGCATTGGCTAGAATCGGGTCAATCTCGACAGCGCATATGACCGCCCCTGCTTCGAGTAAGGCCAGTGTGAGCGAGCCGAGGCCCGGCCCTACCTCCAGTACGACGTCGCCGGCCTCGACCCCGGCCAAGCGCACTATCCTGCGGCAGTTCCGGCGTCGTGGACGAAATTCTGACCGAGGGTTTTCGTTGGGCGGATGCGAGCGTCGAGGCCAGCTCACGAATGTGGCTGGCCCCGAGCAATGCAGATGTTGTTTTTCGTCAAATAGAGAGTTATCCGATCAGTACCAACCGGTGCTCTGCGAATGACCCCATGCGGAGCAGGGGTTCCGTAACGGCCTTTGATGTATCAGGGCCCCACTTGATCTGAGTGGCGGATTGGTCTGATCCGCGCCGGCCGATGCCATCTTCGACCCCGGAAGTGCCTGCGGGATGCCGTAGGCACCAGAGTAGGAAGTTGAGAGCGTGCGAGTTCAGTTGGACTCCTTGTTCCACAGCTTGACCAGACAAGAGAACGGTCATTGCCCCATCCGTAAGAACCCATCATCGAAGACGCAATCTGCTGAGCAGAACCGGACGGCACTGCTGCAGCACTCGATGTAGGAACTTCAGCCGTTCCCCGTCACCCGTTGAGACGGTCTTCGTGGCAGGGGCTTCCTTCGTGCCGACGTTGACAACTCGTCGACGCGAGCCACCTTGACGCTCGGGACGACGAGTACGCCTGAGTCTCCTTGCCATTCTCCTACGTTACTTCATAGGTGTTGGCTGTAACGCCATCGACACCTTTTGGTTTTGACCGAGGTCGTCCCCTTGGCGGTCAGCGTCGTTGACCTTATTGCCTTTAGTGAGCATCGGTCACGTCTTCAGTAACCGTCTTCTTCTCAACACGTGTGATGGTTACGGTCGATCCATCAACGACGGGGCTCGACATCTCCTGTGAGACCTTGTCGTCACCGTCAACCGTGATGCCGGCGTCGGACAGAGCGCCCAACAGGGTGGGCTTCGACGTCGTAACGGTCCCGCTTTTGACCATCGACCGAGACGGTGAAGGTGGCTTTTCTCCGCGGTGGAGTCATCCTGCACGGGCGAAAGCTGGGCGACGTCGGGTTCGCGTCGAGCCTGTGCGCATCCCCTTCGCTGGCCATCACCGAAAGCGTTCCAGCGGCGATGCCGCCAAGTCCCGAAGCTGCGGCGACTACTGACGACCACCGCAGCGCGCGAGCGCGAGAAAGGAGAACCGGCTCTTCTTCGTCGAAGTCGCCGACCGACACAAGTTCTTCATCAACGATGGCATCAACCGGAACAGCTTCAGCGGGAGCCTCGGGAACCGGCGCCTCGGCCGCAGCCGCAGCGTGAGCTTCCTCCTCATTCTCCGTGAAAGGCCTCACGAGGTAACCGAGCGGCGAATCCGGGTGAAACAGACTTTGGCTCAACCCTGCTGGGCACGCGCCGCCAGGGCGCACCACTTTCACTGAGACCCGGCGCGGGGGCTTTCGACTGATCTATGTTGAACTCGAATGCTTCGCCTTGGGGGAGCACTATGACGACCCACTACGTCTCTCCTTGTTCTTTCGACGGCCCCGACGAGCGGAACCAGTTGATGCTGATTCTGATACGGGTGTAACCAAATCGTTATCTTTTGGCCACCGATATCTCATCTCATACCCTACATTCCGACTTTTCCTCGTTAAAAAGGAAAAAGTCATTTTCTCATCCGCAGATATCTAGTTGTAATCGAAGCTGTGTTTCCGGGTGGGACCCCTGAACGCAACCTGCTCCACGACTCCGGCCACTCAACGGACGAAGCGTCAAATCGACGCTCAATGCGAGGACATGAGTATCTAAGTTTATCAGCGTATCCATCAATCTAGTCCAGCAAAACTTCAATCATTGAACGCTCGGCGAACTTCGAGCCCGCCTATGGCACCAGGCCAAACCGACGGCCGACGCTTCCCCAGAATACGGACGTGTGGCGAGTTCCATGTCGTCTGCGACTCTAACGAATACGATTCTCCCATGAGCAGTTCGTACCTTCCCTCAAACGAAGCGACGAGAGTGAGACGATCGGCGGAGAAGACATCGCCGCTCACCAGGAGCAGCCCTCGCCGTATGCGAGCCACAAATCGTCGTCGATTCCCCAAAAACAAAGCAAATACGGGCAAGGCAAACGTTCTGGCTATCTTCGGGAATCGGAGCTCCCGTTGCGGTCATTGGCTTATTCATTCCCTACTTCGTCTCTGACGGAGGGAATCTTACATGGTCGAACACCGCGAAATACGCGGGCTCGAAGGCACCGTTCTTCTCACCCTTGCACTCAGCGTCGTTGCAATCATCGCTGTGAGTCATTCCGTCACTGATGAAAAAGGCTCCCAAACTCGAGGCACTTCGCATGGCTTGCTGCAGCTGATTGCCGGAATCGTCACCACTGGGGAATTGGGCCGTGAATTTCGCACGGCAAATTCAGCTCGGATGCATCGAGGAACGGGCTTCTGGCTTATCGGCTTCGGTGGAATCTTGCTCGCCTTTGGAGGTTTGCTGCACTCTCTGAAAGGCGGGCTGCGCGCAGCAGCTTCAAAACCAACAACTTCGGAGGAAAAATCCTATTCCCGGAGCCTTACCGCAATCAGGGTCGACTCTTGCGCCGCCGGTCGGCTCTATAGGTCAGCCATTCACGATGGATCAAAGTTCAACCGGTCAGTTCCGCAAGTACAACCATACGGTCAGCCCTATGTGCCCCAGACGCCTTACCAACAGCAAACGCCCTTTGGACAATCTGCACCCTATGCAGTCCGGGCCTCCGTCCAGTCCGCGCCCTACGCACAATCAGCGTCATCCACACAAACCGGCTTCCCATCGGCGCAATCCGCCTCGGGAACGGGGCGATCTATCGTCGGGAGCCAAGAACCTGTTTCCACTCAGTCTGCGCCATCCGCAGCGCAACCGCAGTTCACCCAGGGCGGTTACGGCACTCCTGCCCCACACCACGCTTACGAGCGTCCCCACTTTGGGCAACCTGCATACGGAGCGCCTGACGGTCCGCAACAGGCTCCCTACGGTCAGCCACAATTTGGCCAGCCACAATTCGATCAACCATTCGGCCAGTCAGGACAGTTTTACGACCAGCAAGGGCAGGATCAGCGGACATCTCAAAGCCAGCAAGCGCCTCAAAATCAGCAGGGCTTTGTGAATCACGACGACGCGCTAGACCAGCAGACGCAGCCTGAAAATCCCAGCTCCCCCACACCCGCAAAATGCACCGTCCTTCTCGCAGGCCACGTCTTCGACGTCGGCGCCCTCGACGCCAAGCGTGCCCACCTCTAGCGCGTCAGGCGCACCTGCCCCCAACACGCCGACATCGAATGGATCACCCGAGGAAGGCAACTCCTGGCACGCCCAAGAAACCTGCTGAGTAAACCATCGATTAGCGGATTCTCCCCATTGACAAGAGGAATCACAAGCTTGCGGGCAAGCGCTCCACGTTGCGCGCAGAGGCTCTGCGCTTCGTGCGCAAGAACTTCCATACTCGAAGCGTAGGGCTCCCAGTCCGAGAGCGACGAAGAACAGACGAAGAAGAGCTGACGTCGAACGAAAACTCATACGGACATTCAACGCACAGCGATTCCTTTTCCACAAACACCACCGCGATATTCGCCACAGTTGCCCATGATGGCAACGAGTATTTCTAGTGGCGTAAAAGCATTCGACGCCAGGGTGCGACATTATCGACTTATGGTTCGATAACCTTCAAATCTAATGAATCAGCCGGTCTCGCAGACTGTCATTCCCGGGAAACATGGGATTCTCGAATCAGAAATAGCTCCTTCTCGTCTATCGACTTGAAGCCAATAGGGGGCCTTGGTCCGCTCGCTCCCCTTGTCAAATCTCAGCTACGATGCTGTTATGAGCACGAACAACGCATTCATTCACCGCCTTCTGGCGATCAGACGCCTCTTTTCTAAAGGTAAGCGAGGCCAGGACTTATCTTCGCTCTTGCATCGTCTTTCCTTGGCGTTATTTCACTCTTCCTCCCCCTGTTTAGCGTCGATGGCTTAGGCGACACGGAGGAGACCTTTAATATAACGATACTGAAAGCCCTCACGACCAGCGGGCAGAACCCCAGGACTGTTTGTGAGCGTCGGAGCCATCTTCATCGTTCTGATTTTTAGTATCATACCTTTCGTAAATGGAGGCAAATTCTCCTCGATATCCGCTGCTGGTCGCGCGATAGTGACAGCAGGCAGCATTTTTGTAGCAGGACGGATCTTGGATTTCATCAAGCTGTCGCGGGACGGCGGTTCCTTTGACGTGATCGGCATCGGATTCATCTTGTTCACCGTCGCGGGTGTCCTCATGCTCCATAGCAGGGTTACTTATCCGTAACACCGCTAACCGAATTGAATCCGAAACAAATAGCGCCAATGGCGCTGCGGCAGCCTATGGTCGGGCCCAGCAGGTCCCGCAGGCTCCTGCAACCCAGCCAACAGGCAGGTTTTCCTCCTAATGCACAGCAGCCGTACCAGAACGGTCCAGTACCCGTATCAAAACGGTCAGCAGCCGTACCAAAATGGGCAGCAGCCTTATCAAACGGACAGCAGCCTTGGCCTCACCAGTGACGCAAAGACACACGGCCTGCAAGGTGAGCTGCGCCACTGATGACGCGAACCTCCCGAAACTCTGTCATCATGAGCAACGACATCGCGACCATGAGAAATCTGGCGAGAAGAATCGAGCGAGAACCAGCGACTAGAGCTTATATCCATACTTCTTCGCACATTTCGGTGCCGCACGGGACCCGGAGAAGCCGCCCCGTGCGGCACTCGTCTACGTTCTTACGCCGGGAGGCTATCCATCTTCTTGGCCCGGTCATCACCCCGCTTTTCGCATGGGCCCCATTCGCAGCCCTCGCGAAGATACATGCTCAGTTCTGGCGACCGGTTCTCACCTCCGCGAGAAAGCCTCCCCCACTTTTCGGTGCGACAACAAGGCTTTTATCGGGTTAACGTCTCAGGTATGCACAACCATCTTGTCCCGCATACGCCCGAGGCGAGTCTCGTCGAGAGCCACGGCACGCCTCCATCAGCTCATCGATTAGAGGCTCAGCCAGCCTTTCACGGAAGCTCCACGCCTTTCGTCGTATCGGAAGCGGATACGTTGCTTCGCCCGGAAGCATGGCGTAACCGCCCCTCTCAGGCTACTTTTCACAGTGGCGTCGCTGGCCTGCGTGATGATCGTCACGGGGATGTCACTGGTTTACGTCACCGACGTCGAGTCTGACCTTCTTCGCCGTTACGTCGGAACTGTGGGTCGAAGGGCTTGCCATGGCGGCGGTAGTGCGCCGCAACGTCACAATCGTTGCGGCAATATACCGGCAAGCGGGTACGTCGAACGCAACGCGGCCACGGCGGTGATGACGGCAGGCGCGATAATTGCGAGTGGACGCATCATCGACCTCGGAGGTTTGCCGTTGCATCCGGATGGACAAACAACTCAGGTTGGCTCAGGGCTATGGACGATGCTGTCCGGCGGGCTCGCCCTTGTTGGCTTTTGGAGCGATCACACGAAGCAATGCGACATACGGGTGGGCGGATAAATCCGCGCGTCTGAAAACGTTCGAAAGAATGACTGGCCGTTAGACACCGCAGAGAACCCGCATTAGACGCCATAAACCTCGCGGGCATTGACATCAAACGTCGACACACAACGCTTCCGTCGACACCCCGCAGATCTGCCATGAATCGGGCTGTGCAGGCGGAAACATACGGCGCGTTCGGATGTCCCCTCCATGGCATCGGCGCTAGATAGGGAGCATCTGTCTCCACAAGCACGAGCTCTTCGGGCATTGCTAGAAACGCCTCACGGAGCCCTTCGTTCGCCGGGTAGCTGATAGGGCCGTAGGCTCACCTGCTCCAACCGTTGCGTGCACAGATCTCGGCCATTTCTCTGTCACCGGAAAAACAATGGAAGATAGTACGCTCAGGCGCACCGCACTCTCGGAGAATCCTCATGCAATCAGCGTGAGCCTCGCGATCATGGATTTGCATGGGAAGGTCGAGGTCTTTCGCAAGCTCAATGTGCAGTGAAAGGCCTCCTCCTGAAGCTTTCTTCCCGGCATCTGCCGTCCGATAATAATCAAACCGGTTTCGCCTATAGCTACGACGACGGTGCTGACGGCGAGCGAAGCGACTTCGGCAACCGCCTCTTCCAGTGAATAGTCACGATGCCACGGGTCGAGGCCATGAGTCAGCCCGTCCGGAGATGCCTAGTCACACCGCGATGGAGCGGAGCCTCATTCGGGTGGATGCCGATTGCCGCGGACAGGCTCGGGTGGCGTTCGGCAAGCGCAACGGTTGGCTCGAGAGTTGGAATGTCGCATCCGCACGTTATCGCATGACGCACTCCTGCCGCTTCCATCCGCGCAATATGCCAGGGGATGCTCCTGACGGGCTTCTTCCGCCCCCGGAGAGATTTCGCCTCTGCGTGAAGCCTCCCATCGGCTGGACCTCGGAGACCCTCTGACGATCGCGTGCCGTTCGAAACTATCCGTCTCCCTTATCCGCGTCTCTGGCTCCCCTCAGGCGCACCGCTCGCGGCCTCGCCCGCGCTGTCCGCAATCCAGACTCGACGTCAAAAGACATAGCGGCATAATCTCTGTCTCCGCGTACGGGCAGATGAGTGTGATTGTCGACGATTGGCGACGCCAAACGTTCAGAGCACGTCCAGGTAGGTCCTTCGTTTCTTCCGGTTGCCGCCCATCGACCTCCCTTCTCCACCGCATGGCTATAAGACGTCGAATTTTACCCAACCGCGAATGCATCGAATTGGCGGGCATGCAGAACCACGCCTGGGAGAAAGAAACCAGGCCTAGAAACCTGGAACCGAATCTAGAACGCTGGAACCGAACCTCAGCGCACCCGAATCGCGGGAGGAGAGCGGATGGTACGCTTCAATCCCCAAGCGCTCGAGGTTCTTCAGCCACCACGGATTCGTCGGTTTGACGAATACGGGACTCGGTATGCGACGGGAGTCCCCGGTGAGGGAGCTCGCTGGGCCCCCAGGACCGAACGTTCGAATAGTCACCCGTGATGATCGGGTACGGATCTCCCCATCGAGGTCTTCGACGTCGACAGAGCCGCAGCATAGGCGCCAGATTACCGTTCCTCCGAAGATCGGTCGATTGCATTGGAAGAATGCGGCAAAAACACGGACATCATCGTGACTGGGGATCCCATACGGATTGGGCGAGGGTATGGACACAGTGGCCAAACGTCACGTTGCTCGAGCTTTGAGCTTGAAAGGCTCAGTCTTGGCGACGTAGCGTGGCCTCACCAACCAGCCGCATAATCTCGGCTCAAGGCCGCACGCTGGCTGTGCCCTGGCGATGCTCTCACCAACGGTCGCAAAACCGGCGCACCGCATCAACAGTTCGACGTCAACTTCTTCCAGCTGCCCGGGCGTTGGAATCTCACCGAAATTCTTGGCGATCATAGCCGCCGTGCGATTGACAAGATTGCCCCAACCGGCCACGAGCTCCGATTGTTACGGCGCACGAGCTCGGCCCAGGTGAAATCCGCATCAGGCTCTCGGCCCCGCGATCGGATGAAGTAGCGAAGCGCATCAGGTTGATAGCGCGAGAGGACATCGCGCACGTAGATGACCCACATTCTTCGACGAAGAAAACCTTGCCCTCCATAGTCAGAAACTCAGAAGCGACCACCTGGGTTGGAAGGTTCAAGCGGCCAAGCTCACCGGGTTCGCCGCCGCGTGAGCCCTCGCCGTCGTAGGCCAGGAGCTCAGCCGGCCAGATCTGCGAGTGGAAAACGATGTTGTCCTTGCCCCATGAAGTAGTAGGAAAGCGCATCGGTGTCATTCACCATTCCCGCCAGTCCTCGGCCGTCCGATTCCGGCGGCAGCGCGACGCGCCCATTCCACGGAAGCTGAAAAGGTATCCGATGACGGCGTCAAACCAGACGTACAGTCGCTTATTCGGCTGATCCTCCCAACCCGGAACAGGTATTCCCCAAGAAATATCGCGGGTCATGGCGCGAGGCGCACGTCGTCGAGAAGATGCTTGGAGAAAACAATGACATTGGGGCGCCACTCGCCAGTCGCTTCCGACGTCGTCAAGCCAGACAGCACTTTCCGCCATAAGCGGGGACGTCGAGAAATGGTCCGTGACCTCGAACCTCCGGCGCCTGACCGGAGCACGGAAGCAGGGTCGGTGAGATCCTGAGGGATCCAGCTGGTTCCCGCACGTATCGCACTGATCTCCTCGCGCGCCTTCGCTGCCGCCAAATGGGACGCGTGCCCTCGATACCAGCGGTCAGGGCAGGGAATGATTGCCGCGAGCCGGATCGACAGCGACATTCTGTTGCTGGACGATCATGTACCCGTTGTCGCGACACACTTCGAACATACTCTGAGACCGCTACGTTCTTGGTTGACGGTGGTCGTTCAGTGAACAAGTCTTAAAGACAAACCCGAGGGCCACGAGATCTTCGACGATGCCTGTTATTCTCATCAGCGATTGCTTGGGCGTTTTGCCCTCCGTCTGCGGCGCGAGGATGGGCCGTGCGGTCTATCCGTGCCCGAGGACCATGAGCAGCATCCTCGCCCCGCATTCGCATGTACCTGGACATCCGAGGGGACGCGAAGCGAGCAGCGTGACCGATATGACCAGGCGAGGACCGTTGGCATAGGGCCAAAGCAACTGCAGAGAGGATACGCGACATGAAGCACAAGATTACGTTGCTGCCGCCCCGGTTCATCTTTCCACGCATTCTTGGACACGATTCGCGAACGAATCGTTAGGAACGAACCTGCACAACCCGTTGGGAGGGAACCGGCGCAGGCGGTGAAATGTGCCCATATGCGACGCGGGCGTAAGGAGCTCCGGGCAACTAAGATTTGCCTATCGGGAAAACCCGCCCCGTCCTCAAGTGCGACGGGGATACGGAAGGAAGAACATGGCCGAGCACGGGCACTCATCATCATCGACGTTCAGCCGACCTTTTGCGAAGCGGGGCGCTGAGGCGTCGAGAGGAAACGCCACCGCCGAGCGGATCGCGTTCGTGACCGAGAAAGCCGAAGAATACGCGATGCTCCGTCACCACTCCGAAAGACTGCACATCAGTCGGCTCCCATTTTTCGGAAACCCCCGATTTCATCGACACGTGGCCGCCTCACGCGCTCACGGGCAGCCTCGAAGCCGAGGTTGCACGAGCAGTCGCCTCCTGCCCATTGACGCCTCGGTTAAGAAAGGCGAATATGGGGCGGGCCTACTCCAGGGTTTCGAGGTCGAGACGCCGGCGACCAGGCCTCTGGAGGAGATACTTCGAAAGCGCGGGGAATCGAAGAAGTTGACGTCGTCGGGAATCGCTGGAATCGCACTGCGTAAAGACGGCTCGATGCACTGAAGGCGGGTTTTCCCACGCGTCCTTTCCGATCTGACGGTGCCGGTCGGCGAGGGCTCAGCATCGCCACGGACGGAGATGGACAAGCGGGTGTGTATTGGAATTGACTCGCCTCACGCTTTCGGCTACGACGAAACCGCATGATACCTCCATTCGGTGACGATTATGCAACCGTCGAGAGAAATTGCCTCTACGAAGGTCACGATCGGCGCGGTTGCGGCAACCTATGACGGCGGCAACACATTGATCAAGCGGTGGAAACCCCCGGCGCGGACGCGACCGGCAACTACCGGGATCTCGACGAAGCCGAATCGGGCCGAGGATCTCGCCGCTCGACTCACGGCAGGAATAGGAGCCGGATTAATTCGGACGACGGAGGCCGACGACATCGACCTGGATGATTTCGATGTAGAGATCGACGACGGATCGACTTTTCCGCAGACATCGAAGAAAGCGATTTCGAGTTTCTCCGATATCAACTACAAACCGGACGTTTAGAAACGCGGCGATCACGACATTTTCGACATCCGGGATGCGGCGGATACAGACCATCACCTAGGAGCGGTTGTAGACACGGCCCCAATACCCCCAGAACGTGGAAAACCCCGCAGTCGTTTCGATCCGGCCCGAGGACCCTCGCCTTGCCCGCGATCTACGGCTTGTCGTATGCGATATGGATGGCACGCTTTTAGATGAAAACGGCCGCATTCCGGAGATTTTCTGGCCTCTTCTGGACGAATTGAATGACCGCAGCGCAGAGCTTTTGTTCCCGCCAGCGGTCGCCAGTACCGCCACTCTTGCCGACATGTTCTCGCGCGGACTTGCCGGCATGCCAATCATCGCGGAAAACGGGAGTTTCGTGGTGCGCGACGGCAGCGAAGTCCACTCCTCGACTTTTGAGCAAGGCGGCGGTGTGACGTCGTTGATGCGCTCGCGCGCGCTGGGCAGGGCGGGCTAGGCGTCGGGTGTGCGGAAAACGCACGGCTCAGTCGAATCCACCTCCCTTTCTTCTTGGACGCGTCGCATGGGTACTACGTTCTACAACCCGGGATCGAGAGGATCTGCTCGCGATCGACGATGACGTTCTCAAAGTTGCCCTCTTCGATGCCAAGAACGCTCGTGAATTTGCCTTTCCCCTGGTTGAGGACATGGCCGAAACTCACGACGTTATCATCTCCGGAAGAACTGGACGGACGTCATGGTTAAGGGGACCAACAAAGGCTGGCGCGCTACGGGCACTTCAGCGATCCTCGGGTTTCGCCCGCAAACTGCGGTTTTCGGCGATTATCTCAACGATTACGAAATGATGGCCGAGGCTCGAGCTTTCGTTTGCCATGGCTGAACGCTCACGCGGACCTCATGGCAGCAGCTCGTTCACCGCACCTTCGAACGCCGAGCACGGGGTCCTCAACACCCTCCGGGTACTCCTGGTCTCCATGGAATGACAGGCCTGCTTCGAGCCTGTTCTGCCTTCGCTCGTCCTCAATCCTCACGCATTTAGATTCGCAGGAATTTCGCAAGGCCTCTCACCTATGTAACCGCAGAAGCTGGCGGAAAACTCGAAATGCGACGTTTAACGTAAAGGGTTTTCGCACGCAAAGGGCATCAACGAAGAGGACCCTGCACAGAATGGCATCAGGCCAGAGAATTCCAGTTGAGTAAGGGCGTCCTTGCGACTCGTTCCACCCTCGGTGAGGATTCCTTCCTTCCTGTTCGAAAGCTTCCAAATGCGCATATGTTGAAGGTGTTCAAGATTGTCGCGGCGATCAAGCCCTTCGCCGTTTACCGACCGAAAGAGGTTCACCATGACTGCCCAGACTCTCGTCTCCACCTGCGCTGTGACCGCATGCTCCTGCTACACGCGGCTGCACCGTCGCTATGACAATGGGCGAGCGCGGCTGCGCAACCTTCGCGGCTTGACGCTCGTCGCTCCGTCACTGCGAACGGTCAGTCGGCGCTTGCCAGCATCTCGAATGCGTCCACAATTCCGACCTCGTATGCAGCGGCCGTCCATCGACGTCACCGCCGACGCAGCATGCGCAGCTTTCGAAAAGCCCGCTAGACCGAGACCGCCAACGAGGCACATCAGCGCCCACATCCGTACGCGATGCGGGGACCCCGCGCACTCAGGGTCCCCGCATTCTCTCGTTTTCTAACGCCGGATCGCTGGCGTCGGGACCAGCTCTAGCAAGCCGACCGATTTCCCGTGAGCCGCTTTTCACTCTTGAACACCGGTGTCACAAAGGGATGAGGCGGTGGCGGCCTCCTCGCGACTAACTCGCATGAGGTGGGGAGGCCAACCCGGTCGATATCTACGCAGAGAACCGCGGTGTGGATATGCTCGCACCCAGGCGCACAGGCTGGCGAGCAAGCAGCGCGCCGGGCACCATGCCGAGCATGACGGTGCTAAACAGCTCTGTGATGGCGTCGTACTTGCGAAGCTCGAAACCGCGTCAAGGGCTGGCAATTCTCAAAACTATCGACGAAAAGATCTCCACTACAACGGCAGCTTCAGACTCGACCTCGTGATGCTGGCGACGCACTTCCTCGCAGAAACAGGGTCGCCATATTGCATCGTAGAAGAACTCGTTCCGTCGTCACGACGACGCCAGCAGCTCCCGGCGCTGGGGCGATCGCCGCCACGTGGTCGGGAAGCACACCCGCGGCAAAGACTTCGGCCATTTCCTCGGGAAGCCACCTCCTTCCCAAGCAAATGAACGACAGCAGCCACAATTTCGACAGTTGGGTCAGGGCGATTCTTTCTCTGTCGACATGCGAACGTCCATCGCGCTGACGTCGCGACTCCTTACACCTCGATAAGTTCAGGCTCGGTTGTAGCAAGAACGAGGCTCCGTCGACCGCGATGCCGTGCGCAATGGCGAGTTAGGGTTAGCGCTGGATCTTCGTGGTGAGCCACCGGCATCGCCTGGCCTGCCCGCTGAGAAGGCGATGGGCACAGGAACGTTGCGAGCGTCCCAGACCTGTTGATCAACCGAGGTGCGGCTTGGAAAGAGCGACAGATTCGGATTCAAGGTACCTCCACGAAAAGAAGCGACAAAGTAAGGATAACCTGACTGCCTTTCTTTGTGAAGCTATTTCGCAAACCAAAGCACGCATAATTGGACCGGCGGGAAAGAGACGAGGAGAAAAAGTTGCATTCACAACGGTTTCTTGGACTTCTCTCGTCAAGTCAGTCGACGCTCCGTCACCGGATCAGCTCGATTAATAGCCTTGCCGAAGAGCGCTCCTCCTTCGAACAAAATTCCCGATGCTCGGCTATCGGTTCTTGCCACACGTCTAGATCCTCGTCCTGCTCCCTCTAGATCCTCGTCCTGCTCCCTCTAGATCCTCGTCCTGCTCCCTCTAGATCCTCGTCCTGCTCCCTCTAGATCCTCGTCCTGCTCCCTCTAGATCCTCGTCCTGCTCCCTCTAGATCCTCGTCCACTGGACGGCACGCGCAGCGACAGCAGCGTCGTACAGCTCTTTTCTTTCGCACCCGACCCTTTGCGCGACGTGAGCCGCCGCGTCCTTGAGACGAAGCCCGGCGTCGGCCAAAGCGAGGACCTCCTCCACCAGCTCATCGTTGACTGCGCCGGGCTGCTTTCTCGGCGCACCAGCGACAACAACGGCGATCTCCCAAAAACCTCCCCCGAAAAACGTGCGGCCAGCTCCCCAGCGTTCCCCAGGCTGTCTCTTGATGGACCTTCGTCAACTCCCTGCACACGCACGCGCGTCTATTTTCGCTAAACCCTTCCGCCATGGCACGAAGGAGTCGCCCCAATGCGCCGAGGAGACTCGAAAAAGACCATCGTCCTCCCTTTCCGGCCAAGCCCCTTGATCGCAGCCACCAGATCTTGGGTTTTTCGGGGAGGAAAGCCCTCGAGAAACAGAAACGGTCCGTCACGCAAGCCCAGACACCGCTAGAGCAGCTAGCACCGCCGACGGGCCAGGAACCACCTCGACATCGACTTTTTGAGCGCGAGGCGAGGGAAACGAGTCGATAACCGGGATCCGGAAATCGAAGGCATTCCGGCGTCGCTCACAACCACCACTCGCTTCCCCTCCCGAGCAAGTTCGAGGAGCCTCGGAGCTCGCACTGCCTCGTTATGCTCGTGAAAAGAAAGGACTCGCCCGCCGATGGAGATGTTCACGCGGTTGGCAAGGGCGAGAAGACGCCGGGTATCCTCCGCCGCGACGACATCCGCCTGCTCCAATTCGCGGCGCAGGCGGGCAGAGACATCCGCGTCGTTGCCAATGGGTGTGGCGGCCAGAACTATCGTGGGAGTCATGAGCATAACTATCCCAGATGCATCCGACGCATACGAAGGTTCCCCGGGTAGACTCGCACCGTGAGCGAAAAAGGACACGACCGCCAACAACGAGGCGGCGCGGAACCTCCCGTACCCAATCCGGGGATGAAATGACGACGCCCGACGCCGACACTCCCCGTTCAAATGGTGAGGACGCCCTCCGTTCAAGCGTTGAGAAAACGGCCGACAAGAATCTTCGCGTTCTCGCCGACACCGACGATCCGTATCCAAATACTGAGGAAGCAAGTGGCGCCTCCAATACCGATCCGCTCCCACCAACGGCTACACAGTTCAAATACGCTCCCTCTTCAATACCCGAGGACCCAAAGGCTGGAGAACCCACCTTCCATTTGACCGAGCAGGACCGCCGGACGCACGAAGACGAGCTTCGCGGAAGACTCGGCCTTTTGCCGATCGGGTGAAGCTGCCCAGCCCGTATCAGAATGTGGGGTTGGATCGTCACCGCCGTCGCGGGAATGCTCGCCTTCGTCACGCGCTTTTGGAACCTCAATCATCCACGAGCCATCGTCTTTGATGAAACCTACTACGTCAAAGGCGCCTTCTCGCTACTTCACCAGGGATATGAGGGCAACTGGCAGGGCGACAAAGCCAACGATCTGTTCCTTCACGGCAACTATTCTGCTCTCAAGGAGAGCGCCGACTACGTGGTCCACCCACCGCTGGGCAAGTGGTTGATGGCCGTGGGCCAGTGGCTGTTCGGATCCGACAACGGCGTCGGCTGGCGTTTCTCCACCGCTTTCTTCGGCGTTCTCTCGGTGGTGCTCATCGTCAGAATAGCGATGCGAATGTTCCGTTCGCCGATTCTTGCCGGATTTGCAGGAATAGCCATGGCTCTCGACGGCATGAGAATCGTTCTCTCGCGCACCGGAATCCTCGACAACATTTTGGCTTTTCTTTGTTCTCCTTGGATTTTTGGGCATTGCTCCTCGACAGACAACACATGCGAGCGAAACTCGCAGCGAAGGTGGCCGTGGGAGATTCCGAGCCGGATCAAGCACTCTCGTTCGCTACACTCCCAGCGATCCCTGGGGCCCGCGGATTCTGTGGCGTCCATGGCTCATCGCCTCCGGCATAGCCCTGGGATTCGCCGGCGGCGTCAAATGGTCAGCGATTTATGCTGTGGCTGTTTTCGGGCTCACCGTTTTCGCCTGGGGCATCTCAGCCCGCCGCATCGTGGGCGTACGCATGTGGATCGGTGCTGGAGTATTCCGAGACGGCATCCCGGCCTTCCTTGCCCTGGTGCCCACAGCCGTCATGGCTTATCTTGCGTCGTGGATCTCATGGTTCCTCAACCCCAATTCGTGGGGCCGCCACTGGGCGGAAGAAGCGATTAAGCGCGGAGAGAAAGTTCCCTTCTCCTGGGCACCCGACGCGCTGAACTCCTTCATCCACTACCACCAAGACATGTGGAAGTTCCATCATGGCCTGTCCTCGCCCCACGACTACCAATCGCAAATGTGGGACTGGATCATCCAGCGCCGCCCCGTCTCCTTCTACTGGCAGGGCACGGGTGAGGCTCCCAAGAAATGCGGCTCTCTTTCTTGCGTCGAGGCGATAACCTCCATTGGCAATGTGGCAGTATGGTGGCTTGGGCTCCCTAGCCCTCATCGTCGTCATCCTAGCCGCCATCATGCGAAAAAGATTGGCGTGCGTGGGCAATTCTTTTCCGGTTACGGCGCAATGTGGCTGCCCTGGCTCTCATACACGAACCGCACGATTTTTCCAGTTCTACGCTGTCGCGTTTTTGCCCTATGTAGTGTTGGCACTCACGTATGCGGTGGGCGTGGCAGCACAACTTCTCGGACGAGCCTACGCCGGCCAACCACAGCTTTCCTTCGGTTTCATCTCGAGTCGCCACCATCCCCCGCAGCATCTTTCGCCTCAGCCTTCGCAATATCCAGCACCCCACCTTCGCAATATCCGCCCCAGCCTCAAGGACCCCGCACCAGATTGCGTAACGCAATCGCTTCGCGTTTCGACGACGAGTACACCTCATCGGTCGCCACCGAGGGCAGCCCGCCCGCCAGAGACATTTGACGCGAGTACCATCGGAGTTTCTCCAGGAATCCCTGGCACTTCCGGTGTTCCGGAAACCTCACCTTCCTCCCAGGCCGGGCCTTCAGCTGCACCTTGGCAGCAGAGGTTTGGATTCTCAGGGAAGGCACCGCTCGGGCCTCATTCGGATACCCTGGCAAACTCAGGTGCCCTGACACCTTCGAGAGGTCCGGTACCGGTTGTCGTTCCACCCAGGCTCCATGGTGGGCACCTCCGGTGCGGCGCACCACGGGAATCGCACTCACCGGGGCGGTTACCGCGCTCATCATCGCTACCGCGGCATTCTGGTACCCGCTATGGACGGGCCAGAACATCTCCCACGGGTTCTGGCAGCTTCACATGTGGCTGCACAGCTGGATTAAGCCCCACTTGCAGGAACTTGAACCCGTTACATTCGGCGCTCCCAGCAGCTGCCGCTCGCTTGAGCCTGCATTGACTCAACGGTCACAGCGCGAATCACCGAGCTATCGCACAGCACTTAAGAAAGAAAAACTAATTAACTCCCCATCAATTCCCAGGAACTTCATAATAAATTTCTCGGAATCTCCATTTGAATGGTCATGTCAAACGAACGACATTCCTTTGGAGAAAAACTTGAGTAACAACGAGCACCGCCCCGACTCTGCAAACTTCGACTCCCGCGAGTCTGAAGAGTCACGGCCCGCCGACGGGTACAGGCAGCCCATGACGACGGCGCCACCGAAAAACGAAGACAACCGATCCGCTCCCTCCGCAAACTCTCGCCGAAGACACGGCTGCGGCGGCCGCGAGGTGCGACAAAGCCCAAGCGCCGGTGGTCAACCATAGCGCTAGCAGCCGCTGGCGTTGCAGGCATCGTCGTGAGGGAGCACCTCCGTAGCTACCGTGAATGCCCTGACTGACGATTCACACCACAGCAACAGCGGCGTGGGATTCGGGCGCGAAACAGGAGAACGGCAAGCCCCAGCCCCCCTTCGGGCAACATGCCCCAACCTCCCGGCGGCGGCGAGGCCCTCAGCCACCCTCGGACGGCCAAGGCGGGAAGAACGGCAGTCAAGGCGGCAAGAATGGCAGTCAAGGCGACTCCGGCAATGAAGGCTCTGCCAGCAAAGAAGTCCTCGAAATGGGGAAAGAACGCCACCAGCAACAAACAGAATCAAAAATAGGCAGAACGCAAATAAAAACAAAGTTCGGATCAAAGCGACGGTTCTTCCCAGCAAGATCCGAATAATCACAACGGAACGGGGAGCAAAGAGAGATCCGACAGCCACAGCGGAGCGAATGGCCATGTATCCACCGACGGATCAGGCAACTGAAGTTCCGACCATCCACATGGGGGCAGATTAGGCATAGGTGCAGCATCTCGTCAGCTTTCGCCCAACGCTGACTTCAGATTAGGTGCTGCACCTCTCCGCTTTCACCCGACCTTCAGTCTGAACACCCGCATCCTCGCGGAGTTTTGCCACCCACCTACCAGTGCTCACGATGATGCCTGTCACCACGCGGTCCGAAACCGGCCGCGGCAGGGATATAGTGTTAGGAGGAAAGGCCAGGACAAAGGACTATCGATCGATGAGACCGAACGAGATATCGCGCGCCATGCCACAGGCATCGCGCGAGGGAGGAAAGGCCCCTTCGTGGTTGGCGAATGCCGATCTTCGACCCGAGAAGACGTTCGGTCGTCCCGTTCTTCGGTCGCAGCAGCCGTCTTCTGCGTTTTTCGCGCTCATCGCGATCGGCCTCACGGGCATCGCCGCAGCCCTTTCCGAATCGCGGCAAGTCAAAGGTCAGATCGGTCATCAACCGTTCAGTCGACGGCGTCAAACGCTCCGGCGATCAAGCAGGTCCCAGCCGCCAAGTCTTGACACCGAGAGCTTCGGCGTCGCCCACATCCAAGAAGGCAACTAAAGCTCCAGCCTTCTACCAACCGGCCTCCCCGAGCCGACGCCCACTCCGTCGGAAGGCACCTCGGGGCTGGCAAGAATAACCACCACTTACGGAAACGAGACGATGCGCGGTGGCGCAATCGTTCTCGATTCAACGGGAATCGTGGCCACGAACTACCACGTCGTCAATCATCCGTCACCCTCATTCTCTATATACATCCCCGAGACGAGGACTCAGCACTCGGCTCGATTGCTCAGGTACAGCCCGTTGACCGACGTCGCAATATTGAAGATTGACGGGCGCCTTCCCTTAAGCCGGCGACGATCGCATCAAAGCCACCCAAGCCTGGAGATCCCGCCGTCATGTTCGGCTTCCCCGATTCCGATAGCCGCGCCACAGCCGCCTCGGGCCATGTCCAAACAGGGTGGCCCGCAACAGAGGGAAGACCACAATCGACAACTTCACTTACGACGGCATGTCCTTCCTTGTCAGCTGCCGTATGGTGCCAGGATACTCCGGGCGGGCCGACAGTCAACAAAAACCGGGAGATCATCGGCATGAACGCTCGGTATTACATCGACTCGCGGGTTGAAGCCGAATCGATAGCGATATCCGACGTCACGCGAGTCAAGGCAGAGGTTCTGTCAGGGAAAACCCACGAAGGACACCGTCGTCAAATGACGGGCGACGGCGAGAACGCCGAAGGCCGGCGGAAGGCGAAGTCCACACGATCGTTCATCGGCTCCAGGGAAACGTACCGGCGGCCTCAGGCTATCGGTAGTGAACTTATCCATGACACGAGAGAACGCATCCTCTAGGAGGGACATTGAGCGAGAAGGAGGCCGAGGGGCGGTTTCCCCGCCTAACGTTGAGCCGACCCAATCACTGCCTAGCTACCTCGCGGCTAGTTCAGGGGCGACACAGAATCAACGGCGCACCAGCCCGGAGGCTCCGCAATATCGGCATCAGAAGCGTCCCGTCTCCATTCCCGCGCAGGCAGTACCGACAGGGTCAGCTTTGCAACGGTATGAGACGACCGATCAGCAACCATATGGCGGTCAGCAGCTTTACGGCGACCAGGAGCTCCATACTGGCCAGCAGTCTTACGGCGGTCAGCAACCCCTATGGAGGCCAGCCGCATCAAAGTGCTGCAACAGTACCAGAGCGGAGAAGGCTTTCAGGGCGGGTGGCCGATGGCTTCCCGGAGCAGGCGGCTGATGGCTTTCCCCCGTTCGTCGATGGGAGCAATGCCTCAGTCCAGCAGACAATGAGCGGATACCCGGTCGTCAATAGCCTCCCCCCACAGCCAAGGGACGCAAGCGACACAAGTGGTCGACAGCCGCACTCGTGGCCTCCACCCTTGCCGGCATTATTCTGGGTGGGGTTCTCGGCGGTCTTACCGGGATGGCCATCCAGGACCGCGAGAACAAGTCCCAATCTCAACCCGTCAGCCCGAATACACCGGCAACAGAAGACCCTCAGCAAGGTCAAAGAGCCGAACCAAGCCCCGGAGCCGGCTGGGCGAGCACGAGCAGCGCACGTGCAGGAAAGCGAATTACATCCTCCCCCGGCGCCGTCCTCATCAATTCGACCCTCAACAATGGCGAGGGAGCGGGAACCAGCGTGGTCGTGAGACAAATCGGGGATTGTCGTGACCAACTATCACGTGGTCGAGTCATCAACGACGGTCGCTGTCACGGATCCGAGCACTGAACGATCAGTACCAGGCCGAGGTTTTGAGGGCTAGCGCGGCTCAGGACGTAGCCGTACTGAAGATCAGAATCCTTCGAAAAACTCAAGGTGGCCTCGATTGCGAAGAAATCCGCAGCATTGGGCAACACCGTGTACGCCGTTGGCAACAGGGCACGGCCAGGGATACCTGACAGAGCTCAAGGGCAGCATCACGAGGATTGACCGTACGATCACCGCACAGAATGCTTCCAATACGGAAACCCGGAACCGGCTGACGGGACTCATCCAAACGGATGCCGACGTCGTTTCCGGTTATTCCGGAGGGCCGCTGATGAACGCGGATCACCAGGTGGTCGGGATCAACACCGCCGCTTCGACCGGCAAAACGTCCGAGGAAATCAACGGTTATGCCATCCCGATCAAGAAAGTCATGGAAACCGTCAACGAGATCCGCAAGGGCGAGGTGGACGACGGGAACGTCATCGGACGCAACGCCGCTCTGGGCGTCACGGTACGATCTGTGGGCAACGATAAAGACCAGCAAGAGGAAAAATACGGCCCCCAAGCAGGAGTCCGAAGATCTTCCTCAGCCGCCCGCAGGACTTTCGGGAGCTCAGGTAACCGCCCTCGTTCCGGGTTCCGGTGCGGAGAAGGCGGGCCTAGCCAGGGCGACGTCATCACTGCAGTCGATGGCAACCAGGTCAGTAACTCGTCGGAGTTAGCCAAGACCATTCAAACTAAGAAGGTCGGCGACAAGGTCAAACTCACGGTCACCGGGACCGACGGGACACAGCGCGAGGTCAGCGTCACCCTCGGAAAGTCGAGCGTGAACGACTAGGCGCCGGGTCAGACGGCGCCGGAATCAATGCGGGCGGGCCGGGACGAGTGTCCCGGCCCGCCCTTTCGGCTTATGAGGCAAATGGCTCTGCCCAAATCACTCGACGCAGACAGCGTGCGCAAATCGTTCGTCTTTCCGCCAACGGCCTCCGCGACGCGTGAATCAGTGCGCATGCATCCCATCCGCATTCTGCACTCTCTGAGAAAGGCTTCGACGGCCTCGTAAAAATTCCTCAGGGCGATCACGGCGAATCGAATGACCCGCGCCCACAATGGTTGACGTGCGCAGCAGCGATTCCCAACCGAGACGATGAGGCGATGTCTCTCGTCGGTGAAAAGCACGCCGGGTTGATCACCCGTCAGCAGAAGGCAAGGTACGGCAATCTGAGAGGCCAGGTGCTGACGAGGAACCACCAGCCCGACGACGCCGGTACGAACCAACCGCACATCCACCTGCCCTTTCGCCGTCGACCACGCTCCCAACTCGCGGACTTGACGCCCCGGATGATCCTCCAAGGCCCGCTCGATCGCCGCGGCGGGATTAGCCGTGATGGCTCTCAGACGGCCGATCTCATCCTCCGCTCCCCTCTTGTAGGCCGCGGCTTGCGTCTCTGTAAGCCAAGCCGGGTCTTCGAGCACCAGAGCTTTCACGAGCTCCGGGCGAGCGGCAGCCACCAAGGTCGCGATCGCGCCACCCATCGAATGTCCCATGAGTGTGACCTTCCCTGATGCGGCGTGAGCGGCCTGCTCTTCAACCACTTCGATCACCGCCCCGGTGCACGAGCCCACGGGGTCAGCTGCCTCCGCTTCCGTCAGGCGAGGCGACAGCCCGTGCCCGAGGGAATCGACGAGGACCACGCGATATTCGCCGTTCCACCTTTGAGCTATTCCCGCCAACGAGGGCGCGTTATCGGTCACGCCGTGTAGGGCTACGATCACCTCTGGGGCGCTGCCCGAAACATAAGTTGCAAGCCTTGTCATTTTCTTCCTCCTAGAAATTCAAATCGCTGTGAGCAATGGCTGATGAGCCTGTCGGATTTTGCACGCCAAAGACCGGCGGGCGCCTTTCACCGTAGGCAGGCGGGCGCCTTCACCACAGGCCGGCAAGTGCCTTCATCGTTGCGACCGTCGAACACCGGGGCTTCCATGTCCGGCTCCTCAATGCGCACCTCCGGTGAATTTCAGGCCGGCAACGCAGGCCACTATTCCAAAAATGAAGACGATCTTGAGGACATCAACGGTTTCGGCGCCCGTCATCATGGCCCATATCGCCGTGGCCGCCGCACCGATCGCCGTCCACACAGCGTACCCGGTGCCCACCGGTATTTCTCGCAACGCATAGGCCGGGCCGCAAAGCGACACCAGTGACGCCGCCACGAACACCAGCGACGGCACAAGCCGGGTCAATCCCTCCGCCTTCGACAGAGCGGTTGCCCAGACTGCTTCGAAAATGCCCGACACAACGAGCACAACCCAGTGCATCTACTCGCCTTTCTCTCGAATGCCAGACGGATTGTCGGTGCGGGACCATCGACGGTCCTGTGGATTCTCAACACTCAACGTTTTCGTTCCCGTCGAAGTCTATCGTTTGCCTTTCACCGGCCGCTGCTTTACTGGCCACCGTTCCATTGACCACCATTCGTTCCGCAAACGGCGTACGGGGCCTTCATTCGAGTGTTTGCGTCCGCGAGGTCTCGCCAAACGAGCGCATCTCAGAACGGACCTTCATCACCGACCGAATGCCAGGTCAAGCGTGGACATCCGCGCCCCACCCAACATCCAGCCGTTAAACTGACAGCGAATCGACAGGAGGACGAATGCCAAGAAAGCACCTTTTTCATCAATGCCAGCGCCAAGCGGGATGGTTCGACGGTTGAATATGGGACGGCGTTGCTCGACGGTCTCGAAACTGAACAGATCGACCTCGTCGACTACCGCATCGGATTTTTCGGTCAGAGTTTTGACGATGACGAATTCGACGTCGTATTGGAAAAAGATGCGTGCAGCCGATGTCATCGTGCTCGGCTCCCCCGTGTACACAAGAGACAATGAGCGCGGCGGCCAGGACCTGCTCGAGCGCTAGAAACCCATCCCCGTGCTGACGAGCTGGCGGGGCGCGAGTTCGCTTACTTTATCCAAAGCTACGGGCCTAGCCCGCTGGTCGTCGAATCGACGACCGCCTCCGTGCGCAACGCCGTTGAGCCGAGGGAATGCATTTCCTGGGAGCAGCTTCGGATATGGTCGAACTGGCAGAACTTCGCGAGGCAATCGAAACCTCGGCGGATTCGACTTCCTGAGGCCGACCTCCCCGCACACACGGCTTCGCCTCCTCTGCCCGCAGGAGACGTTTAAGCACCAGGCCGACCTCCCCGCACACGCGGCTTCGCCGATCATCACAGTCCTGGCCTTGCCGGCCATTACCGCAGGGAACGCGCTACTGACAAGGGTTTCCCTTCGGTCTCACGCGACCTTTGAAACGTCGGAAATATCGCCGACGATCAACGAATGGTTCTTCCGCCACGTGACGTACTTCGTTCCAAGATTGACCATGGAAGCGAGCCGGTTTCTGCCTCCCATGAGCGTGGCGATATGGACCATATTCCATGTCATCCACCCGGGAAGCCTTTCATCCGAGGGAAATGCTTGATTTCGGCCACCGCTGCGGCTCTCCCGATCGTCGCCATAATGCCGAGATCCTTGTATTTGAAAGATCCCGGGTCTTTCTTTTTCACCCAGTTCGGCTCGGATGACCTTGCCGATGTGCCTTCCCGTTTGCTTAGCGGGTTGGGCAAAGCTGAGGGAGCCCGCGCTCCCCGATAGATGCCACGTCGCCAGCCGCGAAAACATAGGGAAAGCCGTCCACCTGAAGCCGGTCGTCAACGAGTATGCGTCCGCGAGCATTTTGCGGCAGGCCCCACGATTTTACGGCTTCGGGAACCCCTACGCCTGAGGCCCACAAAACCACGGCAGCCTCAAGAAACGTCTCATCTCCTCCGCTCACGGGGTGACGACGACTCCGTCTTTGCGCACCTCTTTGACTGCCGTTCCGAACATGAGCTTAACGCCCCGATTTTTCCAGAGCCTTCTTTGTATATGCGGAAGACTTGGGATCGAAGGGGCCAAGCAACTCTGTCCGCCATGTCGACGAGGACCACTTCGATTCCGTCCGCTCCAATTTCGGGAAAAGACACCGGAATGTCCTTGTTGCATTTTCGGCGAGCGCACCGGCCGTTTAACGCCGGTGGGGCCGCCGCCGACGACGATCATCCGTATCTTGGAATTCTCGCGTTTCGCCGTGGCGTCAAGGAGTCCCTGAATCCGATCGCGAACATCGAGAGCGTGCCTGCGAGTATAGAGAGGAAGAGCGTTCTCTCGCACCTGGGATTCCGAAATAATTGGCAGCCACGCCTGTCGCGATGACGAGATAGTCGTATGCGATAACGTTCACTCCGTCTACGGTGACCGTTTTGGCCGCATGGTCCGACAGCCGTCACCTCGCCCAATTCGACGCTCAGATTGCTTTGCCCCGATTGGATTGCACGCAGATAGTAGGTGATGTCTCCCGGATTCAATGTGGACGTGGCCACTCTGGTACAGGAGCGGCTGGAATGTCGAGTACGGATTCTTGTCGATGAGCGTGATGCGAACATTCGCCTTTCGAAGGCTACGCGCCGCGGCAATACCGGCGAAACCGCCTCCAACGATGACGACGCGGGGAGTTTCTCCGCCGGCTGCCACGTGTTCGACCAGATGTAAGTGAGATGGCATAGAAAAAACAGCATATCTTTTGTAAGGTTAACCTCACCTAACTGTGTGGAAGTTCAAACGTTCGAAAACGGCGACATCGGTAAAAAGCAAACATCCAACCGGCGATACAATCACCGACGTGGAATCTCACGACTCCCCTCGGATCCTCCCAGAGCCCGCTCAGCACATCGCCTTCGCGAACGCCGAGCGGCTCCATGTGGTCTCCTGGGCGCAGGCGCCCGATTGATCCGATCCCTTGCAACCGTTCACATGGCTAACCCACCACATACGCGAAGCCCAACCGGTGAGTGGCAATAGACGGAAGATCCGGGCAGGGGAAAACCACGCCATCTGCAGCTCTTGCACGCGAGCTCATCAAGGACGACGTCGCCGTCCACGTCATCGAAGTCGAATCCTTCATCGGCGGATGGAACGGACTGATCGAAGGACTCACGGCGGTGGCAGAACAGATCCTCGCCCCCGTCCGGAACACGAGGTTTCGCGCACGCCCGCACGTGGGACTGGCATTCGGGAACCTGGGCCACAGATGTGCGCATTCCCCTACGGGCATCGCCGACGTCTTGATCCTCACGGGCTGCGGATCCATGAGCACCGCATGCGCACCCTTCGTGGACGTCGCCGTCTGGGTCGAGGCAGATGAAGCCCGCCGGCGTGAGAGCGTGACCGGACGAGATGGAGATCCCAGCTCGTGGGTGGAAGCCGTGGGCCGAGCAGGAAGAACGCTTGCCGCGAGGGGCCACACCCGACGTCAGTCGTCGAAAACTAAGAAGACCGCAACTAAGAAGGCCACGAAGGCAAGCACTCGATTAATCGGCTCAGACGCCCCGTCGCTCTCAGAACCCCAAATCAACCGAATGCTTTCGCTGCGCTATACACCGGCCAAACTTAGGCCCACCGCACCCAGAGTATCCCAAACAATCGAACTCAAACGTCCCGCTGCAACGTGACGTAGTACTGCATCAAGGTCACCAGGGAAATCATTGCGACAATCCACACCCAGGAAGGTTCTGACGGAAAGAAGGCTAGGCCTACGATCCCGCCGGTCCACCCGCCGGCTGCGAGAGCATCCCTCCCCCGTTTCGAGAGCGGGCCGCCGTTGCTTGCCGACAAGAGCGCGAAGGCCAAAGCAAGGGCCCCTAGCACGACGACAGCGATTCCCAACGCAAGTATGTGCGGCACCACGATCACGTATCGAAAAAGAAGACAGCAAGAACGAAAGTTGCGACGCAATACAACGGCCATCGCCAAAAGGTCATCATTCCTCCAGTCATCTCGGACACTCTCACTTTAAGAGCTCAGATCAGCCTACCAGCGCACCGAATAGGAACGAGCCGGAGCTTTCGCCATTCATTCCCCGGACCGCAACAGGCCGACACTTGCGCCACACTCCCTCTCTCGGGACGAGGCGAGGGTTGGAGTGATGCGGCTATCCACCCCCTTGGCTTTCGCCACGTATCCGCCGGGGCACGGCAGTGGGACAAAGATGCCCATGCGGAGGACGTGAAAAATTTAGAGCTAGCGACGTCAAATGACGTAAAATGAAAGAGCCAGCCAAAACATGACCGTCGCACACGCAATATTCCAGCTGAGCTGGCACGCTTAGCTCACACTGGATTGCGGTGCTTCCGTTAGGGTGAGATATGAGCAACGAGGATCTTAGCGCCGTGGATTTCTCACGCCTGCCGTCCAAAACTGCCTGAGAGGCTCCCCATATCAGACGCGTACGACGCCCGCAGGCCGGGCTCAATCGATTCGCTTTCAGAACAACATTGGTATTCGAGCCCAAAACAGTCGATGGTCAGCTGGTATGAAGATCTAGAGTCCCCGGACGGGTCCACGCGCAGAAGGCGCTCGCTCGAGGCGAAGATCGGTTGGAACCGTTCGCTATCCCCTCAGGGCATGCTCTGGATCGCCGAAGCGCTCGGCGAAGAAAGCGCCATATTGAACGAGGCCGCTTCCGAGGCCGGCTATCACAAACGCCTGGCCAGCCAGTGCGCAGCCATCCGCAGGGTGATTCCTTGGGCGAGAGTCGCTGAGCTCTGAATGCCTACCGATTGTCCACCAAGGGAACGTGGCGAAAGGAGCCAAGAACCTGGCGAAGGCGCGGGATCGAAACCACCGGCTGGCTGAGCGGACGCCGCCGCGATTGCTGAACCCATTTTTCGTTGACTGCTGCGCATTGTTATATACGAAGCAAAATTATGCAATCCGGAACTTCACTCCAGAACCGGTTGCTCTCACATTTTATGGCGAAATATCAACGAATTCTCCCCACCCGAGACATGACGTGGGCAATAATACCCATGACATAATGCTTCCTTAGCGGTAACAATATTAAGGAGTGGTGTTTGCACACGCGGAGGCAAAAACGACGCCACGGAGGAGGGACATGCAGAAGAGACTGATGAGAGCGGCCACTGCGGTGGTCTTATTAGTGGCGCTCGCGGCATGCGAAATCAGGATCACCCAAAAAGCAAAGCGAGTCAATCAATACATCGGGACAGCCAACGACGGCGTCCACGGCATCGCAAACGACACAAACGGAACGGCTGTCATCAGCGCCGAACACACGTCCGCCACACCTTCCACCGGAGGAGACAGCCCCACCAAAGACCAGGCAACCCCATCGTCCCCCGCGCCGAACGCGTCTCAGCCAAGACGCCTCTTCAGATTCTCCGTCTACGTCGACGACGCTCTCGGACGACGATGATGAGACCCTAAAGCACATCGCCTTCCTCGGAGCCATTGGGGACATTCAACAAAGAAGTCGAATGCAAAGCCGTCGGAAACGCCAAATCGCCCGTCGCCAAAGCTCGGCTTCATGGCAGCGGCATCCAGTTCACGGCTACTTTCATATTCGCGGAAGACAGCGACGCGTCTTCCGATTCCTTGGGCTACACCCATGACGATCGAGGGGAAAAACGGTGTGAGTGGCGTCATCAAAGCCGGGTATCTCAACGGAAGGAAGGTCTTCCCCTTGAAGATGACAGATACGTCACCACCACATCGACTTACTTATCGATTGTGCAGCCATACACACTGACATCCAAGGGATCAGTCGCCCATTCAACTGGTACGCTGAAGTCAAAGACTTGATAACACCATCGCTACGTGCGGTTCTAAAACGTCGCCCGTCTCCGTTAGCTAGCGGGTCGTTTCGCACGTTTGTCGCCACGATTATTACTCATGGTGTACCAGGAGGCGGTATTGCCGTCACATCACGCAAAATTGGAGGAACACGCTCATGTTTACGCCAGTTGAACTGGGTCGCCAGAACTCACGCCGCCCCAGAGAGCCTCAGCCCGCGCTTCTAGCGTGAGACGACAGTAAGCATTTCCCCTAGGCTGCGCGAATTTTTCGCGTGGCGGAAGTTAGGCTGAGGTATGACAGAAGGGATGCACGGATTCAAGGACGATCAGCTGAGCGTCCTCGCGACGTGGAACCTCATTGAGCAGTTCAGCCCCGAAATCATTCCCCGAACCCACCGAACGCAAACGGAGGTCGCGTCGCAGCGGCCGGCGTCGCCAGGTGGACGATTGGCGTGCCCAGCTTGTGCTCCCCGCTTCTTCCCGATTGACGGAGCGCAAGACGAGGCCCTCAGAGGACGCCGGAGTATCCGATTCGCTTCCACCGTTATCAAGGGGCAGACGGCCGTCGCAGCAGCGGGACGCAGCGGCGCTCAAGCCCTTTGCCCGACTATCAAGTTCTCGATTTCCGCCCGGGAATGATGCTTCCGTGGCAGACGATCGCCGACGCCGACGCATTCGAAGGGGAATGGCGCCACACCGTCTACTTGGGCTGTTTTACAGCAGAGAACATCGTTCGCGAACTGGAGTCCATCTTTATCGACGGTGTGGACAATCTTGCCGCCGCTCGGGGATGAGCGCGTGCGCACTGGTCCAACTTGATTCGCGCGGTCGCATTCTTCCCGAGACCGCCGTACTCTCTTCCGCGGCGTGGGGCGTGGGACGGGCTCGCGACCCAGGGCCGATCGTTCCCTGGTGGTTCCCTGGGTTTTTGATGCCAGCTCAAAAGAGCTCGTCAACGCGATTAGAGCATTCGAGGCAAAGGCGTTCACCCGACAAACCACTTCGCGCCTCAGAATGCAGATTCGCTTGCTGAACTGGTCAAGATTGCCCACGCTACAGCCGGGGTGCGCGCATTCCGTCGCTTTCGCCAGGACCGGCCGTGCGCATCAAGAGCGTCAGGGTTCGCGAACCCGGGGCGCCGGGTGCTCACGGCCTTCCGCCCGACGTCGAAACCGATAGCCTTAACAGCCCTTTTCTCGACGAAATTACGTTGGCGAGCGACCTTATTCGTCGCGACGACGCCGGAAACGGCTCTCTCCAGATTTCTTGCGCCTGACAGAGCGGTTAACACCGCGCGTAGGCACGATATGCGCAAGCGAAGCGCGGCAATTGACGCTCGGCTAAGCGCCACCCGCATTCCCGCGGGAAGATGGCCGAACGACCCCGCCATCCATCTTTCGCGCAATCAGCAATTCGCCGTCAACCGAGCGATGCATGAGCTATCTGACAGGGCGGAATTCTCGCGGTCAACGTGCTCCTGGAACCGGAAAGGCCGCAGTTGTACACGAAATCTTGGCCGGCAACGTCGTTGAGCGCGCTCGACGGCTGTCACGCCTACGCGATCCCAGAGACGCCTTCACGGGGCTCATCCACGTGGGAGGACGGCGCGCAGCGCGCGAAGTTCCCCAGCTCAAGCCCGAACTAACGGGATTCGAGACAATCGTCGTTTCTTCCGGCCTACCGACACTCTTGCCGAAGAGTTTCTCTCTCGCCAAAATTCGTCTCGAATGACTGGCGTTCGGCAAACCCGTTCTTCAAGGAACTCGCCACCCACGTCAATCGCGAGCGCGGATCAACTTTCGCCCTCCCCCGCAATCACAACACCGCGTCTGGCGGCGCGTCCAAGGCAGGCGTGTCCACGATCGGCGCTAACGCTCCTTTCCCCGACTTGCCGTCCAACCGCTCGCTATTGGACTCGGCCACCTTGTCGAACGCCGATTTTACGCTGGTCGCCGGCCCCGTCGAGCAGTACGACGTCCAGCTCTTCTAACAATCTGAGGTCAAGCAATCTGACGTTCGGGCCATCCAGCGATACCATTCGTCCTTTTGAATCGATCGACATCGCCTCTTTTACATCGAAAGTCTTCGCCTCAAAAGTAGGACCAGACGATGCCTCCCTGGTGAGCAGCGCAAAGCTCACAGGAAGGAAAGAAGAGGCATTCCATGTAGGAAAAGAAGACGCCTTTTCATGTTGGAAAAGCCAGTTCCACGCTTTCCAAGGATTCGGCTTTCTCACGGACGGGCGCGAATCCCACTTTGTCTCGCCCCTGCCTCCACGGCGTCCATGGGTTCAATGCCGTCGACGAATTCCACATTGCCGGCGAGGGGAGCGTCAACAGAGCAGGGGCCCGGCGGAGTCAGTGCCAACCGCATCGACAGAACAAGGTTCAGCGGGAACGACACCGCGGAACTTGACGTCCCATCGGTCCCATCGGAGGACGACTCTCAATCCGATTCGGCTTTTGCCGGATTCGGCCACTTTCCGTTCAGTCGCCCGCCACGGAATCAGCTCCTTCGGCCAGCGACGCACCGGCGGACGATTTGTCGAGAAGACCCGATTCAAGCGGAAGACTCGGTTGCCGCGCAGCAAGATTTCGCCTCGCCGGAGGAATCGGTTGCCGGATCGGAGGAATCGGTTGCCGCGCAGCAAGATTTCGCCCTCGCCGGAGGAATCGGTTGCCGGATCGGAGGAATCGGTTGCCGGATCGGAGGAATCGGTTGCCGCGCAGCAAGATTTCGCCTCGCCGGAGGAATCGGTTGCCGGATCGGAGGAATCGGTTGCCGAATCGGAGACTTCTCGCCCGTCGGAAGAATCAGTTTCACCGCATGGTTCGTCTGGAGAAAGCGATTCGGCGACGCCTGGAGACTCAGCGGACATCAAAAACCCCGATCTCGACGTGCTCTCGGCTCCGCCGGCAGATTCGGCATTTTCAGCCAATTCGGCCGATCTCGCATCTTCCTCAGAGTCACCCGATACTGCACCGGTCGACCAGTCGCTCGAAGCAGTCCCAACCGATCTGTCACTTGAGACTGATGCATCGCCAGAAGATTCCGACACCCGGGCAGAATATCCTGGCACGGCATCGGCTGAATCTTCTGCCATCATCCCGGCGGGCTCGGCCGCGTCACCAATATCGTCTTCGTCGGCTGCGTCCCCGGACACTGCTTCTTTCGATGGCGCTCAGGAGTCGCGGGATCCCGACGTTTCCATCGCCTCCCTGCTTTCAGCAGATTTCGCGCCCGTGCTGAATCCCCAACCGTTGCCCGATTCTCAGCCTTTGCCCGCAGCATCGCAAACATTTGGGGCCCCGGCGGTTTCGGGAGCGTGGGCAATGGTTGCCGCTCAGCTCGACAATCGTGCCCAGCAGCGTGCTTTTCGGCGCGACTACTGGTTTGCCGACCGGTCTGCGGGAATATCTGGATGAATGCGATCCTGGAAGAGCAGAGGATTCGGCGTGACAATCTGCGACTCGCCGACTGGTCGAATGCCTGTGCAGACTACGCAAAGGTGGAAAAGCGGGTCGAGCAGCTCCTTCAACAGCGGATCGACGCCGAGCGGCGCCGCGACACTCTCGCTCAGCTTCCCACGCGGCTCGCCCGCACCGAGGACGCCGTCCATATTGCAGTTGCGGAGCTGCGGAAGCCGAGGCTGCGGTACCGGAGCTTTTCGACGCGGCCACGGCGACGGAACGCAATCTCCGTGCCGCACAAGCTCTAGTTCAGAGCCAGCTCCAGGAAGAACCCGGATTCCTGCGCAGACTGGGAACCGGCGGGAATGCTAGACGCGATTGGCAGGAGCGGTACGAAGAACTCAAGGCGAAAGAAAAGGCTGCGGAAGAAGCCGATCAAAACCGCTCATGCAGCTCTCGCCCAGGCTGAAGAGCGCGTCCATGCTCTGCGCCCACAGGGTGAGTGCCATTCAGCAAGAACTCACCCAGATTAGAGCCGATATTCCCAAGCTCACTCGGCAATGCGAACAGGATCGGCGTCTGTGGGCAAATCCCTATCCGGGCGTCCGACAGAGCGATGCCGAACGGGGAGCAAAACACCCCGTGGCTTGATGTCGAACTTGACACGGCCCGTTCCGAACTTTTCCTGGCCGCGCTTGAACTGCACGCAGCCTTCCTGTGCGCTGCGGCGGAGTTCACCTACCCTGGCGTTTGATGCGGCAACCGACGTCGTTGCCGGAAACTACCCGCGCGAACTCGAACGAGCAAGCTGACCGCAGCATGGCAGCTGTTTTTCCTCGCCGTTCCGATGGGTGTGCACAACCTTCACATCGGCTGCGCGCATGTTCCATTCAATCGGAAGAGAGGCTTTCGGGTGGCTGGTCGTCGACGAAGCTGCCCGGGTCCGGCCGCAAGCGGCGGTGGGATGCTCGCCCGTGCTCGGCGCACCGTCGCCTTGGGAGACCCTCTCCAGATCGAGCCGTCCGTATCGGTGCCTATGAAGACGAGCATGGCGATCGCATCCATGTACGGGACGGCACAATGGCTTGCTCCCGCGGCCTCCGTGCAAACGTTGGCGGACCGGGTCAGCAGCTACGGCACTACTTTGCGCACCGGGAAACGGGCCGACGGCGAGCCCTCGGGCGGCCTATGGGTCGGCATTCCACTGCGCGTGCAAAGCTATGTCTGTGAGCCGGTGCATTCCATAGTCAATACGATCGCCTACGACGGCTCCCTCTTTTCTGGCCTGCCTTGTTCGCCGACGTCGTTCTCCCCAGCCGATGGATCGACATACCTGCGAGCAACCCGGGAAGCCACGTGCAGCCACTCGAAATCGAAGCCGCGAGAGATCTCCTTGACGAGCTGCGCCCAAAGGAATCCAAAGCCGACCGTATAGCGATAGTCACGCCTTTCACGGCGGTCGCCCACGAATTGGATATGCTCTCTTCCATCCACTGGCCCGGGCTGAAGACGGGCACGATCCAGCACATGCCACGGGGACGTTCGGAGATTGTCATCCTTGTTTTGGGCGGCGATCCCGATAGAGCTGCCGCAAAAGTCCGTGTGACGAAAAGCCCGAATCTGATCAACTCGACGGTCGGCCGCGCGAAGGGCAGACTTTACGTCATCGGCGACCGCTCGGCATGGTCGCAATACCCCTACCTTGACGTCGTCAGCGAGCTGCTCGGATAACCGTCAGCCCGGGATCACGCGCTGACGCTTGTCTCACGAGCCCACGCTCGTCAGTCAAGATCGCCCGGTTCGACCACGTCGACGGCATGCACGCCTTCTACCTCGGAAAGCGCACGCACAAGCGCATCCTGTGGGTAGGGGCCTTCGAAGCGCATGACCACCCGCATCCCTTGGCCTTCTTCAGTTGTGATCGACGACGTCGAATTCACCGTCGCCCTGTACCCGTGCCGGGTGGCCGTGAGCAGTATCCTGCGCATCACGCCGTGTCCCGCCTCGTATTCGATGACCGTGCGATTGTTGCGGCGGCTTGACGGAAGCCTATTGGAAAGGGGGCCTAGCAGGAAGATGAGGGCGTAGTGCAAAACGAGCGCGACAATCGCCACGGGGATCATATGGGCACCACATGCCATCCCAATTGCGGCCGACACCCACACGGTAGCGGCCGTCGTCAGCCCTTTTGACCGTATCGTTGTTGACGAAGATGACTCCGGCACCGAGGAAGCCGATACCGAAAACTATCTGGGCGGCGATACGTGAACGATCCATGTCCCCCGCATCCGGTGGAGTGAAACCGTAAGCCGAGACAAGCGTGAACAGACATGAGCCGACTCCCACAAGCACATGGGTTTTGACTCCTGCATTCTTTTGATGGAATTGGCGTTCGATTCCTAGCAACAGGCACAGAACGAATGTGGCTACGACCGCAACGAGCTGGTCGGGAAAGTTGTGGAGGTCGAAGTTACTCATGGCGCCCTTCTTTGGGAACACTTCTGCGGAAACCGCCATTCTACGTCCTTTTGGTCGGTGCCGGGGCGCCTCCCAGCTCAGCGCGAACCGACCCGGGCAAGTCGTCACGGGCCGAAAGCCTGAATTCAGGCGGCGGCGCCCGCGACCCTCAAGGCGGGGCGAACTCTGGCGGAGGCGATGCCACGGGATGATTTTCCCAGCCGTTGGCGAACCTGACCGTGCAGAACCGTTCCCGAGACGACGGTGCCTCCAACCGGCTTTTTCCCCGCAAATACGGTGAAAGTCCACGCTTCTCGGCGTTCGGATCGGGCATGCTCCGGCCGCATTGGTAGGTCAAAGCGCCCCAAAGTTGGCGGATCATGAACGAACGCGTGTCGTCTCCGTCCACCGTGAAGATTTCCGGAGCTGCATTCACCACGTCGTCGTAACTTCCCATGGCCAGCCCCGCGGCCGACGTCGCCGCAACGAACAGTGTCCACGGGCTGCCGTCAATACACGCATCTTCCCCCTCGCCCAGGCGCGCATCGACGAAATCGGGCTTGAGGGCCTCCGGCTGATCGGCCCGAACCCCGTCTGGTGCGGAAAGCCGCGTGTCAAAGCGGGACGGATCCGGCACGAGGAGGGGCTCGAAAGTCACATCTTCGGAAAAAAACGGAATGCTCGGAAATGGTCGGTCAGATTTTTGCGCGATACCGGCGGCCGCTTCCCACACCGTCGCATCGAATGCCTCGGTCAAATATCGAGTATCCGGCACGGGAAGCCCAGCCCGCACGAGGGCTGAGGCGACCGAAGGCGTCGCAGCCCACCCGGAATTCGCAAGCTCACTCAACATGCGCGTGGCGGTCACGGCTCTCTCCCCTGCAATCGCAGTTCGCTTCCGCCTAGGGCTCACAGTTCCCTCACGCCCATCACGGCTCTTTTCCCGCCCGATTGAGCATGTCCGCATGATTGGCCTTCAAAGGATCACTGCAACCCGGGAACGATGGAACCGTAATGCCATGCCGCGGTGGCTCCCCCATCCATGAGGACGTCCGTGCCCGTGATGAAGGCGCCTTCCGGTCCCATGAGGAATGCCGCCATTGAGGCGATCTCGTCCGGAGTTCCGGCCCTTCCCACCGGAGCTTTGTCTAGCATGGTCCGATATTCCGGCGCCGTGAGATCCGGACAGTTCGTCGCGAGCCAGCGGCGTACTGACGATTCCGGGGCTGATCGCATTGATGCGCGCGCCCACTTCACCCCATCTGACGGCCTCATAGGCGACGCGCAGGGTATTGGCGCGTTTGGCCAGCTGATAGGCGTGCAAGGTGCTACTGATATTTTCCGGCCGAATGAAGGGCAGATCGAGGAGTTCCTCGACCGGCGTCGTCGCGAAGCTGGTCTTCCTCTGGGGACAGTGCCGGAAGTCTGTGCCCCAATTGCGAGGCGATGACCAGGCCAGAGCCTCCGGGCGTCACCGCCCCTGCCGAACTCCTCGAGCACCGCGGCAGTTCCATACATATCGACCCGCAGGATAGTCTCGACGGACGCCTGCGACGGTGAAAACCCCAGCAGCCTGAATGACCCGTGTCACCGAGCCGATTTCGAATGCTTGACGAGCCAAGCTCCTGATCGTCTGGCGATCGGCCAGATCGACATAGGCGGCGCGGGCGTCAAAACCCGCGTCAAGAAGAGTCCTCTCAACTGCGCTGACGGCCTTTTCGTTGCGATCCGCCACGAAAACTGTATTCCCGGCGCTCACTCTCCTGGCGATGGCCAGACCGATCGAACCGGCGCCGATGAGAACTGTCACGTTGTCAGTCATCGGGTGGCTTCCTCCGCAGCCCGGTACTCTTCTTCAGTCACGGGCCTTCCCCATTCGACGGGCCCCTTTGGCCCATTGAGTGTCACGGCAATGTGCGTCATCGCTTTTTCAGACGTGGCGCCGTGCCAATGGACGACGTTCTCCCCGTACACACGCTCTGCGGGCGAAGTCGCACAGCCGGCTTGCCTTCTTCTTGATAAAGGGCTTCACCGTCGGTCACGATGAGAAGCTGAGCGACGGGATGCGAGTGCCAGTTATTCCGGGCCCCGGCTTCGAAGGCAACCGCGCCCGCATTGAGCAATTCGTTGTTCTCGAGCGCGGATACATGTAGGCGGCGCCGGTGAACATCTCCTTGGGGAGCCGATCGCCACGTGGAAAGAGTTGCGCAGTCATAGCTTTATCCTTCGCGAATAGAACACTTGTTTCCATTTTTTAGTCAATAGTCAGAGCTTTGAAAACAAAGCAACATTCGAGCAAGCAGCATCAAAACGCACAATTGACCACGGCTTCGCGCTGAGCTTGAAAAGTGAAGGAGCTGTACCATCCACGGGCGAGGCCGCGTAAATCATCAAGTTGTTCAAGCAGCCTGGCCAGCCGAGCGATTGAACCGGTTTCGGCCATCTTCGGGCTGCTCCATCGACGAAGGAGGATTCCGTGTCCCAACACACTTGCGGATGCGGCCATGACCACGGCGAGAAATCTGAGGCCCCGGCCCCTGCTCCCAATCTGCAACTTCTCAACACATCCGAAGAAGAGGTCCTTGACGTCCATGCCATCCCCCACTTCGTCCGCCACGCGGCGATTCTCGGGGCGCTGGCCTCACTCAGCCCGGGTTTCGCCCTGACCATCAAGGCCGGGCATCTCCCGCCCCTGCTTGCTCTGAGCCGAACAGCTCCCGGGCTCGTTCACCCTACGACGTACTCGTGAACGGACCCGAATTCTGGCTGGTGAAAATTACCCGCGAAAGCCCTGTGAGGCAACGCCGCAAGGCGCCCAACCTAGCCCCGACGGACTCAAAATCGCTCCGATGGAGGGAACCGATCTGCGAGCAAGCCGCGGTCTACGACCGAGCAGGTCTACGAGCGAGTTGCGGTGAGAGGCCAACGACGCATTGACGCGTTCGCACCTCTCTTCGTTGAGCGCCCAGCCGGTGTTGAGCGCTCAGCCGGTGCCCTCCGATGTCTCCCCATCGGCCTGTCCGGCGTAGGATAGCGCGCATGAAAGTCGCATTGCGCAAAAAGGGCGACACCGCGGCACATGCCGGTTCGAAAAGCGACACCGCGGCACATGCCGGTTCAGCCGGCCCAGGTTTGGCCGCCTTTGGGTGTGGTCTTCGGAGACATCGGCACCAGCCCGCTGTACGTGTTACGTACGGTTTTCACGCTTGACAACGGCGCAGTCCGTCTGGATGAAGACGACGTCACAGGGGTCATCTCCTGCATCATCTGGGTGCTCATCCTCATCGTCACCCTGAAGTACGTCTGCTTTGTGCTGCGCGCTGACAACGAGGGCGAGGGCGGGATTCTCGCTCTCGCGACGAGGGTTCGCCGCAGTTTGAAGCCCGGCCGAATAGCTTCCGCCGTGGCCCTTCTCGGTGTTTTCGGCGCGGCGCTGTTTTTCGGGGATTCCGTCATCACTCCGGCCATTTCGGTACTCTCCGCTGTCGAAGGCCTTGAGGTCGCTTTCCCCACCATGGCCACGTACGTCGTTCCGGTGGCCCCTGGCCATACTCACCGCGCTTTTCCTGGCCCAACGCAAAGGGACGTCAAAGATGGGAAAAGTTTTCGGCCCCATCATGTTGGCGTGGTTCGGGATTCTCGCGTGCATGGGCATCCCGCACATCATCGCCAATCCACGCATCCTCATCGCGCTTTCACCGGTAGAGACTTTCTCGTTCATATCGCGCCACCCCTCAACCACTTTCATCGCCTTGGGTGCAATCGTCCTTGCGGTGACCGGCGCGGAAGCGCTTTACGCCGACATCGCCCACTTCGGGCGTCAAGCCATTCAGGGCACGTGGCTCGCCGTCGTCCTTCCGTCTCTCAGCCTGTGTTATCTGGGTCAAGGCGCACTCCCTCATTGACCGGCCTCAAGCGCTGAGCAACCCTTTCTTCATGCTGGTTCCCGGAAGCCTGACGGTCCCGCTCGTCTTCATGGCCACATTGGCCACGCTCATCGCCTCTCAGGCCGTGATTTCCGGCGCGTACTCGATCGCGCGGCAAGCATCCCATCTGGGCTATCTCCCGCACATGAAGGTCAAGCACACCTCTGCCACCGAATCCGGCCAGATCTACCTTCCGGCCGTCAACCTGCTACTTTTCGTCTCCGTCGCGTCGATCATCCTCATCTTTCAGGATTCCGAACGGCTTTTCGGCCGCCTACGGCCTTGCGGTCACAACGGATTTCCTTCTGACGACATCGCTCCTGTTGCTGCTCACACGGGCGGGCTGGCGATGGCCGACGTGGGCGACGGTCACGGCTGCCGCCATACTCCCTCGCCGTTGAGCTGCCCCTTTTCGCCGCCAACGTCACGAAGATCGCAACCGGCGGCTGGCTTCCACCGTCGATCGCCACGTTCATGCTCGTGGTCATGACCACGTGGAGACGCGGCGAAGAGCTCGTCACACACTCAGCCGCGCGAGCGAGGGAAGCCTTTCTGAGTACTTAAACGAGCTGGCTGCTTCATCTATCCAACGAATCCCGGGGACCGCGATCTATCCCCATTCGATGCTCTCGACCACTCCCCTGGCATTGAAGAAGAACACCGCGATCAACCGGGTGCTGCACGACCACGTGGTCATCGTTTCTATCAAGACCCTCGCCACTCGCGCGTTCCGCGTTCAAAGCGAGTGGTTCTCGACGATATTGCCTCACCTGTGCGCGGAGTCAAGCATCTGACGGTCCGCTACGGGTTTATGGACGAACGCGATCTGACTGAGACCATTCGCTACGGCCAGCGAACCCTCAAGTTTTTCTTGGAAGCTCGACGACGAAGCATTCTTCATGCTTTCCCACATCCACATCATGGAAGGCAGCAAAACACTCGATGTGGAAATGGCGCAAAAACTCTTCATCGGGCTTTCGCGGGTATCGGCCTCGCCCTCCTGGGTAAAACAAGCTGCCCAAGGACAGAACTGCCGAAATATCGATGCGCGTCTTGCTTTAGGCGGGCACTGCCGGACGATTTGACCAGCAATGCAACGTCGCCCGTACGAGGGCGCAACCCGAAACGTTCCTAGAAACGCCCAGCCGCGGGTCCTAGAATCGTTCGGTGACAACGGAACCTGAGCGCCACGCGGCCAGACCTAGGCGCTCCGCAGCACGAGCCGAACATCCCGCGGCAAAAACTTGAATCTTCCGCTGTAGAGTCCGAGCGTTTCGAGGCAGGCCATGAGCGCTCCACCGCAGCTCCTGCGCACCCCTCAGCGAAATCGGAGATCTTGGAGGGTTTGCGGCTGTCACTGGCCGCCGGCTTTGGGAATGTATCCGCTCGGCATCGCCTTCGGCCTGCTTGTCATTCCAAGCAGGACTGCCCTGGTGGGTCGCCCCGGCGCTTTCACCGCGGCTATGCCGGCTCGCTCGAGCTCCTGCTCATCGGAATGATTACTTTCGGGCACCGCGCTCGGCACGATCGCGCTCACCACCTTCCCTCGTCACTCCGTCACGTCTTTTTACGCATTCTCCTTTCCTTTGCGGGCGATCACGGGCAAATTCACCCGTTTTTATTCGATGTATGCGCTGACGGATGAGTCCTACGCCGTCACGGCCGTCGATCCAGAGAACTGGACGGCACGCAAACTTCTCACAGTGCAGATCGCCTTTCAGTGCTACTGGGTCGGAGGCGGGCTCACCGGCGTCGCGCTGGGCTCTCTCATCTCCGAACCCATTGACGGACTGGACTTCGCCCCGTGCGCCCTTTTCATCACACTCACGCTCGACGCGTACAAAAACGGCCGCGAGGTACCGTCGGTGCTTTTTGGCGGGGTGGTTTTTCTATCGGCGTCATCCTGACGCCGAATTCGGCGATCTTCACCTCACTGTCAGCTTTCGTGGCCTTACTGGCTGTCCGCTACGCGATATCGAAAGCGCGCCGTACCCGGAACGAAAGAGAAGAAAGGAGGGAGACTCGCGACGATGCCCTAGCACCGGTTACATTCTGGCGGTCCTGGCAATCAGCTTTGCCGTCACCTTCGCTTTGAGGGCCGTGCCTTTCGCCATTCTCGCCGTTGCGCAGCTCCAGGTTCGTCACGACGATGGCGATGTGGATGCCGGTGGGATTCTGGGAATTCTTGCTGCTGCAACGTTCAAAAACCGCCGCGTTTGCCGGACATGGCAGAGTGGTGCATGCATCGATCGCCGCCATCGTTACCGCGGCGACCCACCTCCTGTGCGGGAGGCGCACACTCCTGAGCGTCGGTCTGGGGACGCTGACCTTCGTCGTCTTGGTCAATATTTTTGCCTAAATGGGTAGATCAACCGCATTTCAGGTAAGCGGGTGGGCTCCGTGTTGAGTCAGCAGGCTAGCGGGTGGACCCCGCATTGAGTCAGCAGACGGGCTTCATTTCGCATACGCAGGCGGGCCATCTCTTTCACTCAAAGAAAACAAATCACATCCTGTGTGAAACTTACGCAACCTGTATGCTTAGCTACATGACCGAACTTGGAGTCACGGGAGAGCACACGACCGAAGGAATACCTCACGGTTCAACAAGTCTCACACCTTTCCTCGCCGTAGTCGGGGGCGGAAGAAGCTTTGGATTTCTACGGCTCGGTGTTCAATGCGCGAATAGTCGATGTCACCGAGTTTGACGGAGTGGTGGTCCACGCGGAACTCGACTTCGGGAGCGGTAAGCTGCAGCTGGGCGAACCCAATCTCGAATACGGTTTGGTACCGCCGCCGTCCGAAGGCGTCTGTTACTCTTTGGGTCTGTATTGTCCCAACGTCGACGACGTCGTATCGCGGGCCTCGCCGCTGGTGCGACTCTGCGTGAAGGGCCGAGCACCTTCGTCTCGGGTGATCGCTACGCTTCGATCCTGGACCCGTTCGGTGTGCGCTGGTCGATTATGTCGAGAGTCGAGGACATATCTGAAAGCGAGAGCGCCCGCCGAGTGGCCGAATGGGCCGCCGGCCGCGCCACCAGTTAAGCCCGAGTCGCAGCAGCTCCGGCCAACTTTGCTCACCGGTAGTAATATTTTTCGCCAACGCGTAACGACATTTTCATCCATGGGTAACGCCGCCTTCACTCACCTGGAATGACGTTTTTCACTCACGGGTAACTGACGCTCGCTATCAGAGAACCGAGTCGCTTTCTCTCCGCCTGCTCCCAGTAGGCTCAAAGCCATGAAGATTCTCGTTCTTGGTGGAACGGCCTGGTTGGGCCATTCGATTGCGGAAGCGGCACTGGCCGCGGGACACAGCGTCACCTGCCTGGCGCGCGGAAACGCGGTTCCGGAGGGAGCCGAGCTCGTCAATGCCGACCGCACTCCGCGATGACGCCCTCGCCGGCGTCGGTGCGCAGGCCTGGGATGCCGTTATCGACGTGGCCAGCGATCCAAAATTCGTCAAGCGGGCGGTTCGGGATCTCGCAACGGCGGCAAAGCATTTCATTTTCGTCTCGTCGGTGAATGTCTACGCTGATCCTTCCAAGAAGGGAATCGTGGAAGACGAGCCAACACTCCCCGCTTTGCCCGACGGCGAAGAGTTTTCCCAAGAAAGGTACGGCGAGGCCAAATCCGCTTGCGAGAAGGCTATTCTCGCAGAATTCGGTGACGAACGCTCAACGATCGTGCGCCCTGGGCTCATCACGGGGCCAGGAGACTCGACGAACCGCACCGTCTACTGGCCACTTCGCTTCGCCCGCCCATCGAATCCGCAGGGCAGGGTGCTCGTGCCGGACGCTTTTGACTAGCATTCTCGGCGATCGACGCGCGCGATCTCGCGGCGTGGATCGTCCACCTCGTTGAGGCCCAGATCGGTGGAATCTTCAACGCCGTCGGGAACACTTCGACGTTGGGAGAACACCTGGAGTCGATCTCGCTCAGCGGCCGGTCACACCGGCGAGGTGCTCCGCGCGCCGGTGGATTGGCTGCTCGCCCGGGGCGTCGGCTCTGGGCCGGCCCCAAGTCCTTCCCCTGTGGGTTCCAGACCCCAGCCTGGAAGGGATGCTCACGATATCCAACGGGCGGGCACTCGAAAAGGGCCTCGAGCTGCGGCCTCACACGCGAGACTTACGCCGATCTTCTCGCCTGGGCGCTGGAGAATTCCATCGACTGCACGGGATATTCGGGGCTGAGCGACGCCGAGGAACGCGAGCTCCTCAATGCTCTCGATCAGGGCTGACAGCCTGCGATCGAGCCGGGAGCCTGCTTGATTTCCCGCGGTATCGTGATTTCCTCAACAGTGCTACCGGTCGATTACACTCTGCTTACGTCCTTTCTCTTTAAATCCCGGGTTCTCGGCTTCCTTTTGCTTACTCGGCTTCTTTATGCCGCCCACCCGGGTTCTCGGCTTTCTTACACCCAACCCCCGAGTACGATCTTCCGAGGGTTCTTCCCGACTCGACCAGTCTGTGCGCTTCGCGTAGATTTTCGGGATTTACGGGGCTCAGTTCCTTTGTGACGGTCGGCCTTAACCTACCTGAATCGACCAGATCCGCGATCCGTCCGAGCAATTCGTGCTGTGCGGTCGAGTCATCGAGCCTTGGCCTGGCGAACATGAATTCCCAATGCCAGGCTATGCACGCGGATTTGAGGGGTTCGACGTCGCGAGCGCCGTCGTCGATAGCGACGATATGGGCCGAACGGCGCGACAATCTGAGCATAGGGTCGGAATCTGCCCTCGGAATGGGCGGTGAAGAGCCATTGCACCCCGCCGGGCGCTATGCGCGACACCTGTTCGGCCAGATCTTCGCGATGGTTGACCGTGCATTCGGCCCCGAGTTCGCGAGCCCAGCGTACGCTCGGGGTCAGAGGCGGTGGCGATAACAGTGACCTTCGGAAGCAGCTCCTCAGCGAGCTGCAGCATGATTGAGCCAACCCTCCCGTAGCGCCAACGACCAGCAGCACGCCCTCCGATTCGGATGTCAGCTCGAGCCTGTCGAAGAGGGATTCCCAAGCTGTGATTGCGGTCAGCGGCAATGATGCCGCATCGGCGAAGGAAAGGCTTGCCGGCATCTTTCCAACAATCCGTCTCGTCAACCGCGTGCAAGCGTCGATTCGTTCCCGGACGGTCGATGCTTCCGGCGTAAAAACACCCGGTCACCGGAAGAGAACAGCGTAACCTCGTCCCCGGCCCTCACCACTGTTCCGGCCGCGTCGAAACCAAGCACGCGAAAACCATCGACGGCACCGGGTCCGGTAGCCGGTGCGTTCGCACGAAGCTTGACGTCCACGGGATTAACCGAAACAGCCTCAACTTCCACCAAGAGATCGTGTGAACCCAGCTCGGGTAATGGAAGATCACAAGAAATAAGGGATTTTGGGGCATCGACGGGTAAATTCTCCCGGTATCCGATCGCCGACGTCGCACTTTTTCCCACCTATATCGTGCCGGCCATTCTGGCCCAGGTCATAACTCGCAGTATCCATGGCCCAATTGTTTGACATCGCCCATAGTTACCGTCAAGGGCATAGACTTCCATTAGAAAGTGTCAATCATTCAGATACCATGACTTCATGGAATCTCGGTCACTGGAACCCCTGTACAAACGACGCTCGCCCGGGCGACGAGCCCCATTCGGTCAACGGGCCTAACTTGCGCAACGAGTCCCACAAAGGCCGCGATTCACATTCGAGAAACGACGTCTATTCGGCAATGTGTCCGTGTCGAGACATGCTCAACCTGTTGGCGAACAAATGGAGTGCTCTCGCAATTGGCGCCCTGGAGGAAGGCCCACGGCGATTCGGGCAGCTCGCCAAACGCCTTGCCGGCGTGAGCCCAAAGGTTCTCTCGCACACGCTCAAACGCCTTGAATCCCTACGGCCTTCTCACACGAACCGTCTATCCTGAAATCCCACCCCGCGTCGAATACGAACTGAGCGGCTCGGCCATAGCGCCGCGGTTCCCCCAAGCATCTGAGGCAATGGGTGGAGCAGAACACAGAATCCAATGCTCGCGAAACCTCAGGGTGAGTCCACCCTGCCCCGAACATCGCCGGGCCACCACCTGCGATTCAGCGAGTCGGGCAAATTCCTGGGCCCCTGAGTTTTGCCCCTGCCCCTGCGGGTTAACGAGCATGGATACCACGAACAACTACGGCGGATATCACGGCTAGTGCCGCGGACGCTCCGCCAAGCCACGCGAAGCTGCCCTGTCGCAGTAAGGATCGCGGCCCCCACGGAGGAAGCCACGGACTGCGCTGGCACTGTGCGGCACTGTTGAGAGCCAATGCGGTTCCTTGCAACTGCGGATTGAGGGTGGCGGCGAGAGTCATGAACGCGGGTTGCGCCCCGGTAACGCCGATACTCCACAGCATCTGACCGAGCACAGTCACGGCCGCGGGTCCCGGCGAAAAGACGACCATCGTCACGCCAATGGCAGCCGCACCTCCCGCCACCGCCATGTAGAAGGCGGCGTGCCATCGCGCGAGCAGACGCCCACCCATGATTGCACTAAAGATTCCTGCCGCCCCCGCGGCGAGCGTCACCCAGGACATTTCTGCCGCTCCGAAGCCGTAGCGGTTCTTGTAGAACGCCCCGATGGACGTGTACATCACGGCAAATCCGGTGTGCCACAAGCCGGTACTGAGCAACACCAAAAGCAGCCCACGATGGGTCAACGCCATCTTGAGCATTCCTGCGACGGCGGCTGACGCCCGGCCAGTACCGCCGTGCGAACCGTTGCCCGCCGGGGATTCGCCAGCCGTCGCAGAGGCATCGGCCTTTCGCCTTCGACGCCGGAAAATACACGGGCAGCGGGAAGCACGGCGAAGAAACCGGAATGGATATGAGAAGGAACGTCCACTGCCAGCCGACGGCCGAGGCGAGCAGCGAGCCGAGCGGAACTCCGATGACGGTGGCCGACAGCAGCATGCCGGTGACAATCCCGACATTCGCCCCGCGCCTGTGCGGCGTCGAACGGCTGACAACCTCGCCGAAAACCACCGGCATGACCATTCCCGCGCCAAGCCCGGCAAGAGCACGAAAAAGCAAGACCCATCGCAAGATTCGATGCGACGAAGGTCAAGGCCGTGCCCGCCGAGAAAACGAGCAATCCCGCCATTGCCACCGGGCGGCGGCCCCTGTAATCCGCCATCGCTCCGAAGAAGGGGCTGGTGAATGCGTACGCCAGCGCGTAGGCCGCAACGAGGAGGCCGAAAGCGACGCAGAGGCTTTCCAGCTGGCGAGGATTTCAGGCGCCATCGGCGCCACGATCATGGAGTCGCAGCCGACGAGGAAGAGGCGATCACCCCGCCCAGAATTACGGCAGGGCGGGCATGCCCAATCTCGCTCATCTCACATCTCCTTAGTTTTATTGTTTCATGTTCGACGAATATAGAAACATAAGGTAATGCAATACTAGAGGTATGGCAGCAGTATTCATCCCAACCTCGCGGACATCCCCTTAACCGCAGTGCTTGCAGCGCTTTCGGACCCGCTGCGGCTAGGGTGTAGTACGTCCGCTCGCCGACGGATCCGAAAGGCACGGGCGAGTTCGACGCACCCGTCTCCAAATCGACGCTCAGCCATCACATGAGGTGCTGCGCACCGCGGGAATCACAGCTACGCGGGGCCGAAGGAACCAGGTGCTATGTCCATCTGCGGCGCGAAGAGCCTCGATGAGAGATCTCGGGCTTCTCAGTTCGATCCTCGACGCGCAAGACCAGCGGACGACGCCGGTCAAACTCGCGTAACGTCGCCAAGCAGTGTGCAGCCGACGCGGGCGGGCACCACGGACGTCGGCGTCGCCGGCTCGCAGCCGGCCCGCCGCCACGACGAACCAAAACCCCCGTCCGCAAGTTCCGGCCGACACTTGACCGCGGCGACTAGCCAACGCCCGGCCCCACGAAGCCGCAACACCCGAGCGCTGCCAACGAGCCAGTATCCGGCCGCCGGAGCGAGCATCACAGGCAGTCTCTACAGCAAGAGGCGGTCTCTACGACAAGAGGCTGGATGCGCTCGCGCACATGCTTGCCCGTCTCTATTTCATCGACCAGGCCGATCGCGTAGTCCGCGTAGCTCATGCGCGCTCTTTCCCTGCGAGTTCAGTGTGAATTCCTCCCCGCCAGAATGTAGGATCCTGTTCGCTCGCCGTCGGCCCGGAAAATCGAGGGGCGGGCTAACGGTAGGTCCACGCAACGTCCCCGCGCGTGCGCAGATAGTCGAGCTCCTCCGACATCGCAGCGTAGCCAGCGGCTTTGAACTGCTCAGGCATCTGAGGGCCTCTCCAGTACGCGGGACGTGTGACCGCTGTCGACGTACAAAACTTCCGGCACTGCCCACCACGAGCAAGCGCGTTGCACTTCCTGCGAGGATCGAAGCGAGATGCTCGAGATGGCGCTTATGCAGCGGAAGATCCTCGGGTTTCAGGCTCTGAACGTGTCGACGACGGCATCAGAAGCCGGCCAGGTCGGCGGTGAGATCGAAGACGTCGCGCACCACAGTTCGCCCAGCGGGGAGTCTTAACGTCGCGACGGACGATTGCCGTGACGTCGTGCCCGCGGGTGGCGGCTTCACGCGCGATGAGAGCTCCTGATTTTCCGTTCGCCCTGATGACGTGCGATCTTCAGCGGCTCGCGAGCCTTCCTGGCCTCGGGCGTTTCAGTTCCGTCTGTTTTCATGATGCTCCTTCGAATGGACTTGCTGAATCATGAATCGAGGCTAAAGTCTGTGGTATCGATATGGAAGAAGGCACTTTAAAGTGCTGTAGGAACCCACAGGTGACTCAATGCGGAATACAAAACGAAAAAAACCGGGGGTCAAAAACGCACAGGAATCAACGGCAGCCGTCCAAAGCTCGAGCAGACATCGAAGGCCCTGCGACCAGCGGAAGCTCAACAACCGTTGGAAGCCCGGTCAGACAAGCCAGGCCCACAAACGAAAGGCGCCCAAACCTGCCCCTGACAACACCGCCCCATGCCGCGCACACGCACCCCCATGCCGCGCACACGCACTCCCCGGCCCAACCTCGTGAGGCTCCCCTCCCTCAGAAGCCTCCAACCGCGGACGGCCTCCCAGACTCGCTCCTGTAGAAGTCGCGCTCGGCTTTCATCTCCAGCCGATGGCGCATCCTCATCATCCGGGACCTGCTCAAGGGCGCATGCAGATTCAGCGAATTGCAGCGTTCGGTACGCGGAATCTCGCAGAAGATGCTCACATCAAATCTGCGCGCAATGGCCGATTGCGGACTGGTTACGCGAACCGTTCACGCCGAGGTCCCGCCCAGGGTCGAATACGCCCTCACGGAGTTGGGCATGAGCCTCTCCCCGTCTCACCGCCCTGAATCTTGGGGCGAAGCGTACAAAGAGAGGGCTGCGTCGCAGGCGTGCGGCGCCACCGAGGGAAAGTAACCGAGGAAAAGTAGAGGCACACAAAGACACACAAAGAAAGTCCGGGCCAGACAACATGAAATCAGGATCGAGCCACGCATCTCGACCGACGGCGAATCGGGCCCAGCCATTCCTCCGCGCCCTTGGGATTGAGTGCGTCGGGCGGGTCGAACACATTCAACCCCAACCTCCAACGGGCCAGACGGTCGTTTCCGTGCATGGGTGAGATGAGGCGCGCTTGACGGCAGCTATGCACAGTACGCGCCCCTATCCAACGAGCATATCCACCCGGCCTCCTCGTCATGCTCTGGGAGCAACTGCCCGCCGTCCCCAAGACCTACGACACCGCTTGTCGGTTCGTTGGAGCTTCGCCTTGAGGACGGCGACGACGTACTGGTGCGCGGGGCGACGTCGGGAGTCGGCGTCGTGTTCTTGGAACTTCGTGAAGGCCCTCTATCCCTCATGCCGCCCAAAAGGCGGACCCGCAAGCCCACATCGAGATCAAAGCATGCTGACAAGCAGAAAGAACGTGAGTACAGCCCCAGAACGGAATGATAATGGCGGCAATCCCATAGACTCTGCTCTTAGCATTGCCGGCCTCCGGCTTTCGGACCGCGGCCAGGATTCCAATGACGAAACCCGCAAAACCAACCGCCGCGAAAACAAAGACGAGAACTCGCCCTATGACGTACAAGGGGCCATCTGGCTTAACAATGGTGGCGCCGTAGCTATCAACGTGCTCCGCCATACCGGAATTCATGATGAACAGGGACAAAGGGCTGGCCACGATAGCGAGAATCGCCAACGCTAGGGCAATAACCCCAAGTGGCAGCCGAGTCGATTTTACCGGTGGCGCCTGCGGAGGGACGCGAGGCGTTTGGGACATCGGCGCCTGTGCGCCTGGAACCTCGCCCGGCTGCTGCAAGGACTGTGGATTCTGTTCGACATTGGACATTATTTACCTCTTTCGTAATAAGCACTTTATTTTAAACATAGGTATCATTTTTTTGCATACTGTAACTTAATAAATCATATAAATCAGGCGAAACCGATACAACATTCAACATTACAGCTTAACCACAATCACCGTCAAAACAAGGAGAGAATCGACGGCGTACACGCCGAGGAAGTGAAAGCTAGGTCTATACAGCAAGAAGATAGCTACAGCCGGTCCAAATTGGAAGATAGCTACAGCTTGAGTATCGCCGCCAAGATGAAGGGCGAACACCAGAACATTACAATCGCTAGAATCCCCAAAGTTCCTATCCTTGACGTTGCGCACTTTGGGGAATGCAAACAATGCGAGAATCCCCAGGACGAAGCCCGCTAGCGCCATTAGCCCCGATCAACAGCACAATTCCGGCGACTATGAATTGAATGACCAGTTTGGAACTTGGCATGGTAGGCTTCTCGATGATTCGCCTTTTTCGATAACTTCCTGATGGAATCCTTGAAGTAAATAGACGCCATGACACTCATGAAAAAGCGACAACAACCAAGCAAAATTCCAATCGTACCGTACAATTTTTGGCGCCTCTTCGGCCCCTGTCCCAACCAAGCGCTCCCAACCTTCATCCCCTGGAGAACTACCCCTCACCGGAAAAATCGATTTGGCATACAGGTGCCCGCATAATACCCCCGAAGGATTTGCGTTATAGCCGGAAGGGCTTCCGCTGTAACCAGGAGGATGCGTTATAGCCAGAGGTCGTAGTAACTCAGAAGGATTTCCGCCGTAATGCGCACCGTTGTCGTGCATATTCTCTCCTCCACGCCTGCAATCGCGTTTCGTGTATTTGCTTGAACGTGTGCTCATCCGGTGCGGCTACCGACTACCCATACTCTATCGGCATGGATCCAACCTGAAAAAGGAAGGAGAGGAGATTACACGGTGGTCGAGCCGCAGCGACATTAATTTTCCATAGAGGGACGGCATTGCGGCGCATGAAATCATATACGTACGATGATTGAGATCCATCCGATCGGAACGAGCGGCATCGGGCAAACCGAAGTCACGGAAACGAGAGGTATCGGATGGAACTGGAGATCTGAGTACATGTTGCTGTGCGCGCCGTATCGTTTTAAGCAGCACCACCTGACGAAGCTTCCACCTCGTGTGATCGCCAGGACTTGCTTTCCTGACGATCCCTTCTGTTGCGACGCAAGGAATCGACCCCGTTCTGCACGAGCTGACGAAACAGATGCCCCGTGGACGGCTTCGAGTGACGGACACTAAGTCGCATGCGAACAATCGAGGAACTCCACAGCCGTTTTCCGCGCAAACTCGGGGTTGGGCCGACTTTTCCACCCGCGCGCGGAAGAGAAGTACTCGATTTCGACGCCGCTGGGCGACAAAACGATCCTGAGCATCTAGGCCTTTCCTCATGGAACGCCTCGCCATGGTTCAAGGCGGTCGCCGACAACCGCGGACCATGCGTGAACGACGCATCCTTGATCCTTTTTCGTTTCGCCGCCTACAGCGCGGGTCTCCTGAAGGCGAGACCGCCTGAAAATCGAGAGCGCTGCGGCAGACGAGCCGCCGCTTTGCACACCGGATGGGAGCAGTACTCGCTTCCTGCGCATTGGGTAGCATTGCTTTTCAGAAGGCTCTGAGCACAGACCCTGCGAGCAACCGCTTGCCGACGTCAAACCCATCAGTGCCATACATGGATTGTCTATCTCAGCAGCCCCGATTTTCGAAGCGGCAACCTTCTGGCCTCCTCCCGGATCTGAGTTGGCGTCGCCGACAACCTCGAGCCGCTGCTTCCGAAGGAACAAGTCGCAGAGCAGAAAAATGTACGTGAACGCCTCACATCCGGCGGCTTCGAGCCCCTCGCAGACTCCGCCCTTTGACGACCTTTCAGACGGGCTCAGCAGGTCCTTTCCGATAACTCGGTGGGTGAATTGGATACGACTTATGCTGCAGCGTTTCGCACAACATCTGGGCGGAACCTGCCCGCTGAACGGCCTGGGCTTCCTCCTGCTCGACTCCGGCCAGATCCATCTTCCCAATGCCCGCAGCACTACGGACGGCCAGAGCAGCTTCGAGGTCAGCGAAGAGTTCCGGCAGGCTTACAATCGCGCTCAATCACCGGATATCGACGGCGTGCCTTTCGCATGGATCAGTCGGCCGGGCTTCCGCCTCTCCTCCTGACGTCGTCATCGTGTATCGATACGGCAGCCGTTGCGATGCCGTTTTCAAGCTCAAACCAACACGAATCAGATGAAGCTCATCCGCTGAAAGTCCGATCGACCAAACCGCAGTCCGGTCGCCCGCTTCAGAACTGATCGGGCCCAATCTCAGTCCGGTCCGCCCGCTTCAGAATCCGATCGAACTGGGTCGATCGCGCCGCAACCGATACCCTGGGACCAAATCGAATTCCGCGAGCACCCAGTTGAATTTGACTATCGCCATCTTGATCAACGGCGAGAAAGTTTGCGAGATCGCGGTTATTACGAGGCACTTGGCCTTCCGCGTTCCTATCACGAGAAGAATAAGGAAATCGTGGCGCGGTTCTCGGCCCGCACATCGCGCGGCTCGAAACATTTCTAAACGTGAGCTCTCGCGGGTCATGGATTGGCAGCTGCGCGAGGAATAAAGCACTGCAAACCAGGAACCGAAGAATTTCAAGCGGCTTGCCAAGCCAGACCCAGAGTCATCTGTCGAACCAGCTCGGCAGGCCCACCACGTAGCGCTTTCGATCGGGCCTCCCCGAAATTGCTGGCAAAATGATCCTGCTTGAGGTCACGTGTATACGCGCCTGAGGTTCAAGGAAGTAATCCTCGCCGTTCGCATTGGACGGGTTCGAACGAATGTGAGCCACGTTGAGCACACGACCGTTGAGCTTACGCTCGACCAACCAGATCTTTTTCTGTATTCCGCCCGTTCCTCCGTGGCGGGAACGCGCGGGTTGTGGTCCTTGTACTCATACGTGGATATGACGGCCCATCCCGGCCCCGTCGAGACGCCCGCTCCGCTCACGTGCACGCATAGCTACTCGCCACGTGCCGGATATGAGACCTCGCAAAGGGACGCGTTCGTGTGAATCGGGATCGACAGCCGCGAGCCGCTCATTTGCTGTAGTCGGCGAATACGTAATAGTCCCTGCTTACGCGGGCCATGAGCGAGGTCAGAATGCTCCGACGTCGTCGTGAAAGCTCGAAGGAATCGCTTGAGATTTCGAGTATAAGCGCGAGTTCCTCCCGCGGAGGGCCATGGAGACAACGACGTGCCGTCGCTGGGCGACGATGCTGCAACATGATCGGGAAAGCGCCCGGAACGGGAAAATTTCTTTGGCATCGAGAGTACCGACCAATTCTCCTCTTGTCCACGATGTCGAGAACGACCACGCCATAGATGCTCTTTCGTTTTGCCTCGCCTCGTCATGCAACGTGCGGCCAGGGAGTGCAGCATGCACCGGCGTCGGCGCTGGTCGTACCCTCGCCTTTCGCGGAGAACGAGGTCGCCTGCGGCCACGGAGTTTTGCCCGAAAAGTCGACATGACTTCGCCTTGTCGCGCGCTCCATCGTGGGTCCACCACGTGGTCTCGTCACGCACGGTGAAGTGAAGAAGTTTCCGGATCGTCGGGTGCAAAGTATCGGCTCGCGAGTCGCCTTTGCGCTCACTGAGCTCGATCTGCTTGATGGTCGCGGCGTCATAGAGACACCAGTGCCCTGACCGTCCTGGGCGATGGAAACGCGTATTGTCGGCGTTGAATGCCCGCCTGCGCAGTATTCGTGGCATTCGCTCGCTCGCCCTTTGCTGGCGCCGGGTCGCACGATAGATGCGAGTGCCGTACGCAGGGGTCCGTGACAGCCGAATTTTTCAGATCATGCGCCACAGCCGGTTTCTCCAGTGGCGTGAACGGGATCGGCCGACGAGACTGCAAGGAGAAATCACGCGGATAAAGAGAGTCGAACGTCTCGAGGGCGCCCGATTCTTCTGGGGCTGGCGGCTGCGCTCTCGAAACCGTCCGATACGGCCGGAGACGTCCGGTTCACCGACGACGGGCTCAGCTGGACTTTTCAGGATCACCAGCGCCCAGAGGTGCGTGGAGTCTCGCCTCAGCCGAGCGGCCCGGAAGTTGCCTGCGGCGGAGTTGCTCACCGCAGAAGAATCGCCCGTGTCGGACGTGCGGCACCCCGCCAGAGCGAGACCGCCGCAGCGCTAAGGCACCGACGCGCGCGGATAGAGACTAAAAGCTCATGGCTCGACGCTACTTTCCCGTCAAAAATTGGGCAAGACGGAGATACGCAAAATTCAATAATGATATTCATTACGTTTGACCGTTGACCGATCGCTCGCGTCGCAAGGGTGTCGAGCCCGTCGGCCCGTCTACACGGACACAACCGGGTGAGCGCGTCCATTCACACCAACTTGCGGCGGGTATTCACTGCGCGGACGCGCACATCCTGCGGAAAAGCCCAAGATCGGCGAGCGACGGGCTTTTCACTCGCGCGGACGCGGCAGGATGCCGGGGCTATCGCGCCCATCCACGTGGCGATGCCTTTCACTCGCGCGGACGCGGCGGGATGACCGAACGCATGAGGTTGTTCCCCTTCTTTCCCGTGCCAACGAATTTAGCGAGCAGAGGGCGCCCACGGCCGCTGGACAAGCGAGATAGCAAAAGACCGGGTCGTCTTTCACCGACCTTGCCGGCGGGCGAAAAATGCCTCATTGCGCGAGCCAAACCTTTCTGGTAGTGCTTGATGAACGGGCGGGACTTCGCTTCCCACTCATCAAGGGCGCCCTTCACGTCATCTCCACGCTGAGCGATGATCGCTGTCAACAGATTGGAGCTGGCGAGCGCCGTCGAAGCACCCATACGCGAATAGAGGGTCAAAGCACCAGCCCGCATCGCCGATGAGGACCACACGGCCGTCATGCCACCTGTCCACACTGAACCTGAACCGCCCTCATCGAAGAGGTTGTCCTCGGCACGCCTCAAGCTGCTCGATCGCGGCCTTCACAGTGGGGCTGGAGCCAGGCCGAAAATCTCGTATGCGAGCGGCGGGCGAGCTGCAAGCGAATCGCTCCGACGTCGTCCGTCTTGTAGCTGAACATGACCGTGGCCGGACGATCCTCGAAGGGAAAACCCACAGGGACTCTGCCTGGCTCGGCAAAGGTCGCGCTCCCGCGCTCCAAAACCGGGAAGGTCATCGGAATTTGAGAGGCAACGATCATATATCCAAGGTGGTGGATATATTCTTCGTCAGGACCGAAAACCAGTTTGCGAACGGTGGAATGTACGCCGTCAGCCCCCACGACAAGTCATAGCGCTCGTGGCTTTCAGTCCCGGCAGACGTGTCCTTCAACCAGACGTCTACGCCGGCGTCGTCCTGGTCAATGCGGACCGGCACGGTCGAGTATCCACTTCGACATCGGGATCGAGCGCCTCGTAGGCGGCATTTTCGATGTCACCGCGCAGCATGAGCCACGGAGAACTGGAAGGTCGCCGAAACCGAGGGCCCGTCGTCTCACCGTTCTTGTCGATGGCATAGTTGTCGAAATCTTCGGCGCTCTGTTGCGCATGCCGTCGAACCCCAACTGCTTGGCAGCCATCTTTCCGACGGCGAACAAGCCGACGAAATAGCTCCCAGCGTTCGGTGCGCGCTCACGACCGTCACACCCAGCCGCATTCAGCAGGGCCCTTCGCGGCCATGCCGGCAATCCCAAAGGCCGACGATCAATGCACGTTTCGAGTTGGTGTCCGTCCATGAATCGACCATAGAGCATTTCTCGTTCACCAATTGAGGACATCCACGATACGGTCGCATCGCTCGAATATGGACAATGCTCACCAAATTCACATTCCGATGGACTCGCACAGTACAGACCAGTTAAAGTTCCAAATAGACATTTCACGAATGACACCGAAGCCACACGTCGAGTAGCGATCAGCGCACATCGCCGCCGCATCGGAACACCCTCGAAATTGCCGACGAGAGGACGATAGTTTTTGACGAGCGAGCGCGAAGAAGACACGTTGACGAACGAAGCTCGCTGTCGAGACAAGACGAACCTCACGGAGGCATTGCCCTTGACGGAGACATCGCCCGGTTCCCGACGCAATCAACGCTGCAGGCAGCCAATTACTCGATGGCGTTACCAGACGGACACTCGGTGGGCGCGACGGACGACTCGTGGCAGCCGAACCTTCGGCGAGCGCCGGCCACGGCATCTGAGCAAAGGCAAGGAGTTCGCGGCTCGTTTTCTAGTGCGCACGACGCAAAATCTACGCGATTTGGCACTGGTCGCGTTGGTGCTGCAGTTCTTCGCTCCCGAATTTCGTCGAGAGGGTCTCTCGCATACTCAATCTGACGAACATTCCCGCCTACCCCACTCTCCTGTCCTTACTCCTCCTCACTTTCATCTCTTTGGGGCTTTTGCGGCGCCAACGCGCGGCATTGTGGCTGTCCACGGCGCTGTGGCAGGTTTCCGTGCTGGTGCTCATGACCGTCGCGGCTCTCAACTTCATCGTGAAGCCGGAGGTCAGGGAGTACTACGAGTCTCAACGCTGGTACTTCCTATTGGTCGTTGTCGTCGCGCTGTTCGCCATAGTGATGGCGATCTGGATGCGCAGCGCCTTCCCCGCGCGGGTCGCCCGGAGCGTTGCGCAGAGCATGCCTTGTCGTGGTCCTAGGCCTGGCCGCCTCCGCAGGATTCGCCTTTTCCGTACTTGAAGTGGCAGGTTTCGGCCGGCTCCCCTTCCGCCAATCTGTCAATTGGAGCATTTCGGTAGCACTGGGCCTGCCGCCCGACCAACGCCCCTTCCATCTCAACCATCGAAGGGCCCTATTGGGTCGAAACCGCCCGGGCCTCACATCCGTCGCCTCGCTTCCGCTTGCCTTCATCGTCTTCCACGTGCAGCGCCGCAGAACGCGCAAAGGACTACGACGACGAACTGGCGGTGAGGCGGCTGCTCCCTCACCGCCGGGTCGGGCGATTCGCTCGATATTTCGCCACGCGCGACGATCGGCGAGACAATCTTTTTTCCGCAGACGGCAAAGCCGCCCTCCTTCCGGGTCATTTTCGGCGTATGCCTGTGCAGGAGATCCCATTGGCGACAGGCAGTCGATGGCCCAATGCCATCGAGAAGTGGCTGGAACACGCGCGCTCCTACGGTGGGTGCCCGGCGTCATCTCGGCCAGCGAAGAAGGCGCGCGAGCCTATCGTTCCCGGGTTTGCGGGCGATCGCACTCGGCGATGAAGCGGTGATCGACGTCGCTTCTTTCAGGTTGGCGAGCCCCGGAATTGCGAGCGGTCCGCAAGGCGATCGCCGGGCCCGACGAACGCCGGATACTGGTGAGTGCGGCAAGCGGACATTCCCTGCCGAGGAGCTGGCCGAGCTCGCCGGAACCGCCGACCTGTGGCGGCGCGGCGGCCCTGAACGGGGTTTTTCCATGGCCTCTGGCCGCATCGGGGATGCGCGCGACGGACGCACCCTGATCGTCACCGCCCACATGGAATCCGGGCAAGTCTGCGGCCTGCTCTCCTTTGTCCCTGGGGGCGCCGACGCATCTCTGGATCTTATGCGTCGGTCTCCGCAGGCGATGTCCGGCGTGACCGAGCTGATGATCACCCAGCTGATAGCGAATGCCGATAGATTCGGCATCACCAAGATCTCCTCAACCGCCATGTTCCGCGAGTCTTCGCCAGAGGAGCGCATCGGCGCCTCGGCCCCTGGAGCAGCTCAACCGCAAAGTGCTGGTCTTTGCCTCAGCGCTGAGTGGCAACTTCACTCGCCCTGGCCAATCGAACGAAAAATACCTGCCCCAGTGGCGCCCACGCCTGCTCTGCTACGACAGCACGGCTCAGCTTCACCCAGGTGCTCATCGCCGTCGGCTAGCTCGAAGGCTTCGTTCCCCGAGCTCTCCAAGACTTTCCGGCGTCACCGCGTGCCCCGCAGCTGGACCTTCCTGAGCACTGCGGCGAAACTGGCCGAGGCCGTGCGGGCGGCAAGAAGAAGAATACGCTTCACCATCGATGGTCAGCGAAAGGCGGCTGTCCGGAGCAGCAGCAGATTCACGCAGAGGTTAAGTTGAAACGGCTCATCGATGCGGGAATTGATCCCTACCCGGTTGACGCGCACGCCCGCACGCTTGACATGGCGGATGTGAGAGGAGAATTCCGGGCACGGTTTTCAGTGGTCGGACGGGTGGTTCGGGTGCGTCGATCACGGCGGCGTTCTGCTTTGCCGATCTGAGGGAAGGCGGGGCCGGGCGCGCCAGACCGCGTTCACCGCGGACCGGCGCGACGCCGGGCTCGATCTGTGGCGTAAAACCGTGGATCCGGGCGACGTCGTCAGCATCACGGGCACAACATGCCTCAGCCGTTGCCCGGCGAGCTGAGCATCTGGCGCCGGATCGTGGAAGATGGCGGCCAAATGCCTGAGCTCCACGGATAAGCATCGCGGGCTGCGCGCGACGCCGAGGCTCGGGTGCGTCAACGTCACATGGACCTGGCTTTGAGTCCGGATGCCGCCGGCGGCTTCTCGCTCGCAGCGCCGCCGTCAGGAGCCATCCGTGGAAACTCGCCGAACACGGCGGCTTCGTTGAGTTGAAACGCCGATGCTCAATCGGATACGGCAGAGATAACGCTCGGCCGTTTCAACGCACATCAACGCTTACGACCTCGATCTCACCTTGAAATCGCCCGGGCTACCTCAAGCGCTTGTGCGTCGGCGGATTCGAGGTCTTCGAGATCAGGAAGAATTTCCACAGGGGCATGATTCCTCACAACCCCGAGTTCCCTCGTTGGAAGCCTACGCCGCCGGCGATTACTACAACGATGCGCGAGCTCACCGAGGATCTTTTGCGCACCGCCGCGTGGGCGGTTCACGGGCGGGCGATCGCACCGACGCCAGCAGGCTCCATAAACCTGGATGGCGACTGGCCCGTCGTTTCTGTGCAAGCGGTTTCTCGCGCCGTCGGCGCCGACGTCACTCCGGATACTCACGCTTCTGGACGGCTGCAGCTGCTGTGCGCACGCACGGAATCCACTACGGAGCTTCAATGGGGCAGGCGACCTCGTCACCGGGTGTACGAGGGGCTGATAAAGGGCAACACCGGTGCGCCGACCTTCTACACGGATTTCGGTCGAAACCTCGCCGTTGACGCGGCATCGAAAAATCCACGCCTGGCGGGCAGCGGGACCTTGTCGCCTTCGGCGTGAATTGGGCACCGCCTACACCGAGCTGACCGGTCATCGACCAGCGTCAGCGCTTCAACCGAGCAATCGTTGCGGGCGGCGCTGGCGATCCGGAAGCCATGGAAGTGAACGAGGAGTTCCTCTCAGCCCTTGAATTCGGCATGCCGCCGACCGGTGGCCTAGGTCTGAGCATTAGTCGGATCGCATGTGTTCCTTCTGGGCGCCTCAATCCGCGGGACAACGCCTTCCCCCCATTGCGCCCCGACCGCGCGGCGTGAGGTAAGCAAGCGGCGGGCGTGGGCAACATCGGCGTGAGGTGGTAAGCGGCATCGACTCAAACCGTCAGCCGTCAATCAAGCCTTCAACTGTTGGCGAGGAGGGCGTTTCGGCGTTGGGCTCATCTTTTCGACATGGCGAAAGACGGGTCCGGCCTGGACAGCAGGAAGAGATGATCCTGACCGGTAACGCCAGTTGTCCGCATGACTTCGTCAAGATCCACTGGCGCGCAGGAAACCGCGCTGCCCCCCGCGCCCGCGGCAACAGCAGCAAAAGGGGCGGATTCGCGCGGCGCGGTGCAGCGCCCGTCAACATGCGCGCTACCGCTGCGTGCTCCAGCTTTCGGATAACTGCCCGGCCAAGACCTACAGCTTTCGCGTGCCGTACCGCTTTTGTAGGCTTCTAATCTTTGGAAAGGTCATCGGGTGCGCCGTGCTCCGATGAATCGACCACCGGCGATCTTTCGGCCGCAGGCCACAGCGCCGACCGTAGCGCCAGCCAAGCCGTCGCCACCCTCGAATTCTGCGCTCATCCACGAGCGCGAAGGGAGGCGTCGTCAGGAGCTGGCGGATCAAGGAAGAACCAAGCGTCCCAACCTGGGCTTGGTATCAAGCACCCACTCAATGTGGCTTAGTCCCTGACGAGTGCCCCGTCGTTCGACGCTCGGCGAATCCGCGGCATGGCTCAGCGCCCAGATAGCCATCTGTATTGGCCGTCAGCGCAGCACCCAAGAATCAAGAACTCGCGTATCGGCCCCAGAAGTTTCGCCAATTTCTGATAGTCACTGAAGCCCACGGAAGGATCGCCACGTCTGTTTACCACCTGGACGTTTCACCATCACGGCCGAACCAGGGTCGACCTGCAGCGTTCTCGGTTCACGACGATTCAATCACAGATAACTGGGGAGCTCCTCCATTTTCAGCTTTTATTTGCAGCCGACGGATAGCACCACTGGGCTCCGTCAAGGGCATCATCACAACCGGGCCGCCTCTCAGGGCTCGGGCTCCTGACGAAGGCAGCCGATCTTGCCGGGGCCAGACCTCATGGGTTCGGGGCTCCTCGCGAGAGAAGGGCCGCCACTCCGGGTTCTGGCGAGAAGGCAACTCAGGGCAGTGACCGTGGCGGACGAAACGCGTCACCGTGACGGGAGGCAAGGTCAGGGATTGGGCTTGATGCTTGTCGCGGAGGTAGTCTGGGTGAACGCAATCAGGATTCAGCCGGGCAGTCTGCGCACGCTGTACCAGGCCATCGGTCGATCCCCGAAGCAATACGTGAGATAGCCGACAAGCACAAAGCACGCTGACGGCGAGTGCAGGGTCACCGGTACCCATCGTCCGCCCTGCCCGCGAACGCAGGAGCAGTCAATGCAAATGCGAAAGCGACAGCACCATCACCCCCGACGATCATTACTGCGGCATCGATGCATCCACTCATGCTGTCCGCGGTTCCCGCTGATCTGCTGTTTGCATTCGGAAGCGAAAGCGCGCAATCGGCGGGGTCAACGTGCTGTCATTGATCGTAGCGCAAACAGCACAAGTCGATCGACAAAATGCGTCGGCAACAACGCAGCGACACCAGCCGAGTTCCGGATCCTCCGGCTGGCTCCGCCCAGCTTCGCCCTTTCATAAAGGCGGTGGCCCGCTATAATGCCGCTGAAGATCGGTAAGCAAACACCCAACTCTTTGAGAACTGGCGAGCACCACCAGTTCGTTGGACGTCGGTGTGTGCCGGGCGGACGCTGGGTGGGTTGGGACCGCCATCGGCCTGATTTGCCTCGTCGCGCCTCCGTCTTCCGGGCGGTGAACAAATCTGACCATCAATCAACATGTGAACGCTGCCGGCGGCGGATATGGATGCAATATCCTCATCAAAATCTGGTGCGGGTCTTGCTGACCTTTGTCCTGCCGGTTGGTCGACCATGCCGGTTGTTTCTGGGCAGCCGGTTCGTCGTTTGCCGCCGTCAGCAGGCGTTATTAGCCCGTATCAACCGCATTGTTGGCGCCTGGTTTTGTGTCCGTACCCGCATGGCTGGGCCTCGTCTTCGCTGGAACTTGGCGCGGTCACGCTCAATTTCGCCATTCCGCCCGCAGACTATGCACCAGCGCTCAGTTTAGTCGGATCGCCAGGTTTCACGCTCGCCTCAGTTTAGTCAACGCGGATCGCTCGAAGGCGGACCAGGGCTTGACCGGTTTACTGGAGACAGGCTCGGCTGCAAGCGTCATCGCACGTCACCGTGACGTTGAGTCATATTGTTGGGCCCCGACCTCGGCAGGGGTCAGTGGCCACCGTGACGGAAGCGTATTTTGCCCAGGTTTGCTGCACATTGCCGTCGATCGCACTTTGTTGCGTCCTTTGGCCGCCCGTCGGCCGTGACGGCCGCTTTTCGTTGTTCGCATTTGCGTCGATCAGGCTGTTGTCCACTCGCGGTTGTGATCCGACCCGATAGTGACTTTGACGTTCTTCGTAATCGACGGGCCTTCGGAAGGAAAGCCGCGAGCGCGATGTCAATGGTCTGGCCGTCTTTGACCGGCTTGGAAGGAAGGGTCACCCCAATGGAAGATTTCGCGGCGCGTGGCTTGAGACGGGATGCGACCCCAAGTAGGCGTTAGATTTGTGTCGCGATCGAGGTTGTCGGTAATGATGGGGGCGCCACCGGCTGTCAGAGCGTCAAAAGAATCTCCCTCCGCCAAGAGGAAAGTAACCGACAATCGTGTGCTTGCGTTGCAAGATCGAGCCTTTACCGTTGACGATAAAATCACTGACATGATCCTCGCCGTATGGCTTAGCAGAGTCGTAGGTGTGCTACGTTGCTCGACGGAGGCCCGGTTTGAGCATCAGGCGCGAGTTCTGGGTGTTGAGATCCGTCTTCCACTGTTGTTCGAAGCGCCTTTGAGTCGGCGCCCGTAATCGTCCACATACCCCAACTGGTTGGAGAAGGTTGGACGGCGAAGGTCTGCCAGTGAGTGATGTCGCCATTGCCAGCGGGACTAGGTCGGCGCAGACCCCGCATTGATAGCACCGATATCGACGGAACTGCCTTCCTTTGTCATCACCGTCGCCTGAAGCGGTCGCGGCAAGGGTCACCGAGCGAGGATTCGTGCCTCGGTTCGAACCCGGATCGGGCGCCTCCCCGAGACGAGAGGGCACACACCGCGTGAGGCCGTCTCATACCCTTAACCGCAACCTTGTCACCAGCCGCCTTGAGATCTTGCACAGCTTTGTCGACAATCTGCTTGATCGAATCCTTTTCGCCGCGGCCGCTGACGGCGGGAATGAGCGGCTTCAGACGAACTACCTTCTTCGTCGCCTTATCGTATGTGATTTGCAACAGCAGATTATGCCAGGGTTATCCATGTAGAACCCGAGGCTATAGCCGAGTTTGTTGCCTTGAGCGCCGTCGACCATCCGAACTTGTGGGAACATGGTATCGCCGCCCATGATGCCGTCGACATATGAGCCCATCTTGGGGTAGCAGTTTGTTCTTCACGTCGTCGTCAACATGGCGATCACGACATCGGCCTGGCCGGAGGCCTTGAGATCGCCAGCCATCGTAATCTTTTCGGAATCGGATCGTTAAACGTCGATCCGGCGGTGGTCCCGGGACTCAGCTTGTACGGCATCGCCTGCAATCAGCAATGAAGGCGACTTTGACGCCGGATGCCGACGATCAGATTGACTTTTGTCGCCCAGGTAGCGGCCCATGCCGTCAACATTGGCCCCGAGATACTGCGGAAGCCGACTTTCGCGGCCACCCGCCGGTTCCCTCAATGCGATGCTTGAAACGTCGATTCAAGATCAAAGTTCGTGATTGCCGATCATCGAACCGACGGTTTTGAGCTCGTTGAGCGCGGCGATAGTCGGATGTCCTGAAGAGACTGATGATGGAAGCCCCGTGTTGTCGCCGAGCGGCGTGAGGCGTCCGCTGGCGGCCTCAGGCTTTGTTGTCCAGATGGCAACCGACGGCGGAAATGCCCGATTCGCGACCGTCCTTTCTTACTCGACTTTCGATGTGATATGAACATCCGTGAGTTGTACAGGTCGAGGGTGACAATTCTGCGGTCGGATAGCGCCCCTTCCATAAGGCTTGCCGCATCGGCTTTCAGTGGTCGGATCCGCGCCGGAGCTGGCTGCATCTGCGCCCGGAGTCGGGGCTTCAGCGCTGCGGGCGTTCGCTCCCGTTTGCGCCGAATGGAGCTATGAGCGCATTCGACGTATTCTCGTGATCCGAAGCCGATGGCTTATGCGTCGAAGCTGGCCGTCTGTAATGCCATCCGCGGCGGTCGGCCGTCTGAAGAAATGCAGGAATCAAGCGGCCCCAGGCGGGCCTTGGCCTCGTCGGCGCGGGCCGCAAGTGGCGCAATCAAAGTGACGCGTTGCGCGCCGCCGAGCGAGCGCAGCTTTGTCTTCGTCATCGAAGTCTCCTCGCGTGAATATGTTGTGGTAGCGTTGATCACACGGGAGCCTGTCGTTACTACGAAGTTGTGGACAAAAGACTATAGACCTGTACTACTGCCGGGCAAGGCGGAACTTCAGCGTCGCGTCGTCTTGAGCTAACCGCTGCCGTCTTCGAACCCCCCAGGCTCAAAGCCAGCCATGCCGAGAAGAATCCACATATACATCGTCGCCTATCTAAAACCGCAGGCTGAACCTGATGCGCGGCGCAATTCAGCAGACTCGAATCGGCCGGGCGCGCCTCAGCCAATGGGATAACCGGCGGGGCCTCCGTTGCGAGAGAGTATCCAGCCAAGGGCAGGCGCGACGTGGTCGGCAAGTTAGCAAAGAATCCTAAGTTGACGTCTACTCCAAGCGGTTGGGAATCGTCAAAAGCGGGTGTCAGCCGCCTCGATCGCGGGATCGGCTTATGAGCTGTTCGACGAGCACGTCGGGCTCGGCGACGTACGATTCGACCGAAGGTCATTTTAGTTACGCCTTCGAGGTGGCGACATGGTCCTCCCTCGCTGCGGATGCCGAACAGCTGCCGGTCTCGTCGTTGACCAGCGGGAAGATCGTGCGGGAACTGAGACTCTGGGCGTCCGTGGCCCACCCTCCTTCCATGCCGTACGATACCTGAAGTCTATCGCCTGAATCGCCGAAGGAAGCTCGTCAGGCTCTTACCAGGGTCGACTCGCCCAGGAATTCCGCCGTCGCACGCAGCCTGCTCAACCGTTTTTGTGCGTTAGAACCCCTCAGATACGCCGCTCCAGAACCCGGGAGACTGGAAAGACGAGCAGCGGAATTCCCGGTTTATACAGGGCGGTGCTGTTTCTTCCAGCGACGCGATCTTTTCCCCACGCGCCGCGGACAGCCCGCCGCGAACAGTTCGAACTTTTGCCGGGCCATGTCGGCGCCGCGAAGCAGCCACCGCGATGCCGAAGGCTCCATCCGCGCTCAGCCGGTTCAGGCGAACCGCGCGAACGCCGAGCGCCACGCGGCCTCGATGAATTGGGCGCCGCCTCTTACTGCGAGATGGGGGATTTTCGTAGCGCAGGTGAAATGACGCCCGTGCCCACTTCGATGTTCTTCGTCGACGCCGCAATCGCCGGGATCGGCATGGGCGAGGAGCTCCTTGGGAGCAGGAAATGGTGGACGCGGAAATAGCGCGTTGACGCCGATCTCGTCCGCGGCCGCGGCTCAATTTGCTGTGGAGCGCCTCTCCGGCAGACGGCCCGTTTGCCGTTGAGCGGTAAAACTGAGGAATCCAAAAGACTTCATAGTTGAAGATTAAATCGCGGCCTCCATGTCGATATGTAGTGACTCGACACCGCGCCGAGTCGGCGGCTCACGGCGTCGCTGCGGCGACAGCTTGACCGCCGGCGGCGCCTGACAGCCAATCGCAACGCTGGCAGCGCCGGCAAAGTGTGGAGCCGACGGGAGGGGTGTGGAGCCAACGGCAGAACACGGGGCCGACGCGAAGGGCCGACTAAAGAAAGAGGCAAGACCCGACGCAAGCACCGAAGAAGCACACCGGTTTTGACTTAAGTCAAAAAGCCGTTAACCTCATCCATGACAGACCTCAGTTTGACGAAATGACGTCGTCGAAGCAATACGTAACCCC